>Ga0183099_1000043_pt1 | contig 144130 bp, 127 predicted proteins | sample Biomet1_FD_127788 | JGI IMG/M metagenome (GOLD analysis project Ga0183099, IMG submission 127788) | Microbial communities from bioreactor (seeded with anoxic lake sediment) at LBNL, California, USA - Biofuel metagenome 1 | ecosystem: Engineered > Bioreactor > Anaerobic > Unclassified ...
GAAGAGAAATAGTTACTTTTTTATTTCTTCGTGATAGGTTTGTGAATTTTTGTACAAAAGAATGATATCTTTTGTACAAAACAATTAATTCTTTTGTACAGAAGCAATTTATTCTTTTGTACAGGAGAATCCCTTTTATTCTATTTGTTTTTTGCTTTATTCGTTATTCCTTTTTTATTTATCGGCTGTTTTTTAAAATCAGATTTTAATTTCTCTTGGATTGATGGTTGATGAATAACTAATTGCAAAGATTCTTCAAAGCAGATTTTATCTCCGGATATTGAAATAAATATCCATAATTCAATAACTTATATGGAAAAACTTTTGGCCCTTTAGTTATCAGAGAGGCACTTTCTCCATAAATAATTCTGAATATGAAAGAAGGTATATGCAAGAAAACCGGTCGGTGGCTTACTTTTGCTAATGTGTATGTAAATATAAGATTGTCACACATTTGAGGAGCAGTGCAATGAATAATACCTTTGATTTTCTTGGTATTGATTATTGTCCAGAAAATATCCAGTAGATCGTCTATATGTATCCATGAGAAGCCTTGATTTCCGGATGCAATTCTTCCTCCTGCATAAAAGCGGAATGGGAGAAACATTTTAGGGAAGGCGCCACCGTCTTTACCTAGCACAACCCCAAGTCGGGGAATTACTAAACGTACATCTGGTGAAACCTTTTTTGCTTCGGCTTCCCAATCCAGACAAACACTTGCCAGAAAGCTTTTGTCGTAAGTTCCAGATCTTTCGCTCCAAACCTCCTTGTTTGTGTATATGCCAACAGCGGAGATAGAAAGAAGAACTTCCGGCTTAGTAGCAAGTTCATTGATTGTTTGTACTAAAATCCGGGTTATCTTAACGCGGCTATCCCTTATTTCCTGTTTATTAGCCTTTGTCCAGCGGCAATTTATAGAAGCGCCGGCCAAATTGATTACTGCATCACAACCACTCAAAAGAGAAGCTAGCTTCAACTTCTGATCTGGAAGAAAATGCTCTCTCTTTATGGCATGAACTTCTACACCTTTATCTATTAAGAAAGAGGTAAGGTGTTTTCCTATAAATCCTGTGCTTCCTGTAATTGCTACCTTCATAACTTCATTATATTTTCTTTATAATTTAATAACGTTTACCGATGTCATAAAGTTGAATCTTTGTTATTAATATTTATAATGATTATGCACTTTGAATAAAAATCAGTAAGTTTGCAGTTCTTGAAAATAGGATTAGTTTTAATGAAAAGATATATAATTGCTCTGATGCTTTTAGGCGGATTTTCGCTTTCAGCTCAGGAGATAAAGAAGGCTGAATTTGTGACGCCGTTAAACACTCCACTTATACTTAGTGGTAATTTTGGAGAGTTGAGGCCTAATCATTTTCACGGGGGACTTGATTTCAGAACACAAGGAAAAACAGGGTTGCCTGTTTATAGTATTGCAGACGGATACATCTCTAAAATAGATGTATCCATTGGGTCAGGATACATGCTTCATGTGAGACATAAGAATGGTTACACCTCTATTTATCGTCACATGCTTGGCTTTGTGCATACAATTGCCGATTACACTGAAAAGTACCAGTATGCTCATGAGTTGGATGAAGTGAGCATAGATCTTTCTCCAGATGATTTTCCTGTAAAAGCAGGTCAGCAAATAGGGTGGAGTGGTAATGAAGGTTATTCTTTCGGCCCGCACTTGCACATGGATATCCTTGACACAGAATCAGGAGATAATGTAGATCCTCTTCAGTTCTATGTCAATTTGATTAAAGATACTAAGGCTCCCAGAGCAGAATCTATCATGTTATTTCCGCAAAGAGGAAAAGGTGTGGTAAATGGAAAACAATCTAATCAATCTTTTCCTTCTTATGGGAAACAGCTGATTGAAGCTTGGGGAGAAATTGGCGTTGGAATCAGAGCGCATGACTATATGGACAATATCCAACGTCATTATGGTGTTCATGCCATAACATTGTATGTAGATGGGAAGCAAGTTTGCTGCAGTGATATGGATCATTTTTCTTCTTATGAGAACAGAATGGTATATTCATGGACGTATGCCGGATATCTGAAATCTTTTCGTGATCCCGGAAATACGCTGCGATTCTTACATACCGGAGACAACCGTGGAATTATAAATATAAATGAAGAGCGTGATTATAAATTTCTGTACGTGTTGAAAGATGTCTATGGAAATATGTCGCGTTGTGAATTTACGGTTCGCGGACGCAAACATGATATTTCTGAATGGGATCCTAAAAGCAAGGATATTTTGAAGTGGAATGAATTGAATGTTCTGAAGAAACCGGGTGTTCAGCTGATAGTTCCTGCTGGAATGGTGTATCAGGATGAGCCGGTTAACTTTGAAACTTTTGACGTTCCCGGAGCAATTTCATTAGATTGTAAACTGCATAATGTTGCGTTGCCTCTTCTTGCATCCTGTGAATTGCAGATTGGTGTTAAAAAGATGGTTACACCAGATACAAAGAAATATTATATTGCTCAGAAGATAGGTAATAGATTTAAATCTGTTGGAGGGGTGTTTTCTAACGGATATGTTTGTGCTGATATAAAAGAGCTCGGCACATATACAGTGAAAGTAGATACAATTCGTCCGAGGATAGCTCCGGTTGGAAAGAGCTACTGGGCAAAAGCCGGAATCGTATCTTTTTCAATTTACGATAATGAAACAGGAGTTAAATACTATAAGGGAAAAATAGACGGAAAGTTTGCTCTCTTTCATTTTAGGTTGATGAGCTCCCGTTTGAGCTGCAGGCTTGACTCCAGAAAGGTTCAGAAAGGAATTCTGCACAACGTAGAATTACTGCTAATAGACAATTGTGGCAATGCTTCTGTTTATCGTGATTCATTTAAGTGGTAAAAATAAAATAGAATATATGAATAAAAAACTCTTAACTGTTGCATTCATGTTGTTTGCAATGCTGGCCGAAACTTTTGCTTGTACAAATCTCATTGTGGGAAAAAATGCCTCAACGGATGGTTCAACCATTGTTTCATACTCTGCCGATTCTTATGGAATGTTTGGCTATTTATGTCATTATCCTGCAGGAACGTATGCAAAGGGAACTATGATGAACATACACGACTGGGATTCGGGCAAATATTTGGGACAGATTGAGCAAGCCAAAAAAACATATAACGTGATTGGCAATATGAATGAGTTTCAGGTTACCATTGGAGAAACTACTTTTGGTGGTCGCCCCGAGTTGGCCGATTCAACTGGTATTATTGATTACGGGAGCTTAATCTATATAGCACTTCAACGTTCACATACTGCCCGGGAAGCAATTCAAACTATGGATAAACTGGTTCAGGAATACGGATATTGCAGTGAAGGAGAGTCTTTTACCATTGCAGACCCTAATGAGATATGGATTATGGAAATGGTTGGAAAGGGTCCTGGTATCAGAGGAGCTGTATGGGTAGCAGTACGCATTCCCGATGACTGTATCTCTGCTCATGCCAATCAATCTCGTATTCGTCAGTTTGACATGTCTGATAAAGAAAATTGCATGTATTCTTCAGATGTAGTTTCATTTGCCCGTGAAAAGAAATATTTCAATGGAGTGAACAAAGATTTTAGTTTTGCAGACGCCTATGCTCCGCTTGATTTTGAAGCTCGCCGTTTCTGTGAGGCCAGAGTGTGGAGCTATTTCCGGATGTTTAATCCTGAGATGAATTCATATTTGAGTTATATTCAGGGAACCAGCAATGAACCGATGCCTCTTTATATTAAGCCAGTAAAGAAAGTATCTGTACAGGATGTAAAGAATGCTATGCGCGACCATTATGAAGGTACACCGCTTGATTTGACAAAAGATCCTGGAGCCGGTCCATTTAAAAGTCCATATCGTCTTTCTCCGTTAACATACAAAGTTGGTGATCAGAAATACTTCAATGAACGTCCTATCTCTACCCAACAAACCGGCTTTACTTTTGTAGCACAGATGAGAGCGGATAAGCCCGATGCAATAGGTGGAGTGCTTTGGTTTGGTATGGATGATGCAAATATGACTGTTTATACACCGGTTTATTGTTGTACAGATAAAGTGCCCGATTGCTACGCTCAGGGAAAAGGTGATTATATCACTTTCTCATGGGAATCTTCTTTCTGGATTTTCAACTGGGTGGCCAATATGGTTTATCCTCGTTATAGTTTGATGATTGATGATGTACGTTCAAGTCAGAAAGAGTTGGAAAGTGGATTTAATATGTCTCAGGATGCAATAGAGGCTACTGCCGCAAAAATGTTGGAAACAGATCCTGCCAAAGCAAAAGCTTTCTTGGCCAATTATACAAATATGACTGCTCAGACCGCTTTTGATACATGGAAACGCCTTGGAGAATTCCTTATTGTGAAATACAATGATGGTGTGGTTAAGCGCATGAAAGATGGAAAATTTGAACGCAATGATATTGGTCAGCCAGCTCCAGTAATTCGCCCGGGATATCCTCAGGATTTTCTTGAAGAACTGGTTAAAGCTACGGGAGATCGCTATAAAGTGACCAAATAAATCTTTTTACAGACAAAAAGATTACTTTATGAGGCCGAACATGTAAATTATATTTTTACTTTTGTACCGATTTTAATAGTATGAATACAGTAACAATTTAAATAAACAATCGTATGGACAATGTAGAATTAATAAAATTCGTAACCGAGAAGGCTAATAAATGGCTTACACCCGCTTATGATGCAGAAACACAGTCTGAAGTTAAAAGAATGTTGGAAAATGAAGATAAGACAGAACTTATAGAATCATTTTACAAAGACTTGGAATTCGGTACAGGTGGTTTGCGCGGTATTATGGGAGTTGGCAGCAATCGTATGAATATTTACACCGTTGGAGCTGCAACTCAAGGTTTGTCTAATTACCTCAATAAATCTTTCAAGGAATTAAAGCAGATTTCTGCTGTTATTGGTCATGATAGCCGTAACAATAGTCGTAAGTTTGCCGAAATTTCTGCCAATATATTTTCTGCTAATGGAATAAAGGTCTATTTATTTGAAGACCTTCGTCCTACTCCTGAAATGTCTTTCACAATTCGTCAATTGGGTTGCCAAAGCGGTATTATTCTTACTGCTTCACATAACCCAAAAGAATATAACGGATATAAAGCATATTGGGATGATGGTGCTCAGGTACTTGCACCTCACGACAACGGAATTATTGATGAAGTAAATAAAGTAGCTTCTGCAGCCGATATTAAATTTGAAGGTAATCCTGCTCTGATTGAAATTATCGGAGAAGAGATTGATAAGGCATATTTGGATAAAGTAAAGACCGTATCTATTGATCCGGAAGTTATTGCTCGCCATAAAGATTTGAAGATTGTATATACTCCAATCCACGGAACAGGAGTTCATATTATTCCTCGTTCACTCAAAATGTGGGGTTTTACTAATGTCATCCCTGTGCCAGAACAGAATGTAATCAGTGGTGATTTCCCTACAGTAAAGTCTCCTAACCCTGAAGAACCAGCAGCATTGTCAATGGCAATTGAGAAAGCAAAAGCTACAGATGCTGATTTAGTGATGGCTTCTGATCCTGATGCCGACCGTGTAGGTATTTCCTGCAAGGACGATAAAGGTGAATGGGTACTAATCAACGGGAACCAGACTTGCCTGATGTATCTTTATTACATCATCACTCAATACAAAGCACTTGACAAGATTAAAGGTGACGAATTTGTTGTGAAGACAATTGTTACCACAGAACTTGTGAAAACTATTGCTGACCGTAACAAGATTGAATTGCTTGACTGTTATACCGGATTCAAATGGATTGCAAGAGAAATTCGTTTGGCTGAAGGTAAGAAAACATACATTGGTGGTGGAGAAGAAAGCTACGGATTCCTTGCTGAAGATTTCTGCCGTGATAAAGATGCAGTTTCTGCTTGCTGTTTAATTGCTGAGGTTGCTGCCTGGGCAAAAGATAATGGCAAAACATTGTATGAACTGTTGCAGGATATTTATGTAGAATATGGATTCTCTAAGGAAAAAGGTGTTTCTGTAGTGAAGCAAGGTAAGAGCGGAGCGGAAGAAATCAAGCAAATGATGACTGATTTCCGTAACAATCCTCCTAAAGAAATGGCTGGATCTAAGATTGTTCTTTATAAAGACTTCCAGGCATTGCAACAAACCAATACTGTTACTGGTGAGAAAACTATTTTGGATATGCCTGAATCTTCTAACGTATTGCAATACTTTACAGAAGATGGAAGTAAAGTTTCTATCCGTCCTTCAGGAACAGAACCAAAGATTAAATTCTATATTGAAGTAAAAGGTGAAGTAAAATCACGTGCAGACTATGATAAAGCAAATGCTGCCGCTGATGAAAAAATTAAATCTGTAATGACTTCTCTGGGAATCTAAGAAAACATTATATCTCATCGTAAAAAAGCTGTTTCAATAATGATACAGCTTTTTTGCTATAAATACTTTTCAAAAAGTTATTTTTTGCTACTGCAATTGCATTCACTATAAGTTCGGTTTTCATCTCCTTGTTCCTGAGATATCAATATGGAATTCTCGAAATGAAATATTGTATTTATCATGTATGTTGTTTCTATGTATAACTGCTCTTTGTAGTATAGATCTTCATGTAAAATCTTATCCTTGTCGTAGAAAAAGCTAGACTTGTAAGGTTTCCCGAAAACAGCGATGAAATCAGTTTTGCTCATACCGGGTTTTACCTTATCGCTTATAACAAACATACTTTTCGTTCCATCTTTTGAAACGAATGAACCTTTATTCTCTGTCTTTGTAGTTATACAACTGGATAGTGATAAAGATACTAATAGAAGTAAAAAGATCTTTTTCATTTTATACCTTCGTTTTATATTGATATACAAGGTTGTAGGCCAATCATTATTCCATAGCCGAAGCATCAAAAGAGAGAGGAAGCAAACTACCAATTCCTTCTACCAGATAGATGCAGCTTTTTCCATAAAGCAAAATGCGGATGGAATTGCCATATCGCTTCTCTGTTTCAAGAATAACCTGTCGGCAAGCACCACAAGGGGGGATTGGTGTATCAATAAAATCTCGTTCCGTGCGGGCAGCAATGGCAAGAGTTTCTACTGCAGAATCCGGATATTGGGAATTTGCATAGAACAAAGTAGTACGTTCAGCGCAAAGTCCGGAAGGGTAGGCCGCATTCTCCTGATTAGTCCCTGTCACGGTAATGCCATTGTCCAGCAAAGCAGCAGCTCCTACCGAAAACTTTGAATAAGGGGCATAACTACGTTTGGTTGCTTCTATTGATTGATCAATTAATTTTTTATCTTCATCTGAAAGTTCATCGTATTGGCATACTTTAATAATGGATTTGATCGTAAGATCTTTCATAACTATACTGTTTTTATAGGTTTTACAAACAAAGTTAATAAAAGAGATTGGTAAAGTCGATTATTTTTATGACTTTTGTGATTCCAAACTGAATAAAATAAAAAGTATGAAATTTCCCCGATTGATTTTTGTCTTTGCTTTGTTGTTCATTTGCACAGGCATGGCGCAAGCTCAATATAGAAATCCCAAATATGTGGCGTATGTGAAGCAGTACAGTGATTTGGCTGTGGAACAGATGAAAGAATATAAAATTCCGGCTAGTATCACTCTTTCTCAAGGATTGCTTGAATCTGGTGCTGGTTTCAGTTCTTTGGCAAAAGAATCAAATAATCACTTTGGAATTAAGTGTGGCATGCGTTGGAACGGACCAACTGTTTTTCATAATGACGATGCTCCTAACGAATGTTTCAGGGCATATAACAATCCGAGTGCCTCTTATGAAGATCATTCGAAGTTCCTTACTTCCGGTTCACGTTATGCTTTTCTTTTCCGTCTTGATATTACTGATTATAAAGGTTGGGCAAAAGGATTGAAACAAGCAGGATATGCTACAGATCCCTCTTATGCTAATCGTCTGATTACTATTATTGAAGATTATGAGCTTTATAAATATGACAAAGAAGGACTTTCAAATAAGAGAAATGTCCATGATAGAAAGGAAAAGAAGTCTATTGTTCCTCATAAGGCATATATTGCAAATGATCTGCTTTATGTTATTGCACGTCGTGGAGATACCTTTGAAAGCATAGCCGACGAGTACAATACCTCAGCCAGAAAGTTGATAAAATACAATGATCTCAATAAAGACTATACTTTAGCAGAAGGAGATATTGTTTATCTGCACGAAAAGAAGAAGCATGCCTCTGAAAAACATACTGTTCACGTGGTTCGTGAAGACGATTCTATGCACAGTATTTCTCAGCTTTATGGCATCAGACTTAAAAACCTTTATAAGCTGAATGTTAAATCAGGAGAATATGTTCCTCAGGTAGGTGATTTAATTTGGTTGAGATAATATAAGATTTGCATTTAGTTAAGTCTTGCTGCAGCGCAAAGTAGTAAAAACAAAAGCAGCAACTAATAATTTATTCTAATCTTCTCAATCCAAACATGTACAAGATTGGATGTAAACATGTACAAGACTGTGAGCAAACTTGTACATGTTTGCATTGTACCCTCCTTTAAGAATTACTAATCACCCTTTTCATTTAAATAATTCCAGAGCTGTAAGGCAATAATTCATATTGCTTTTATGCGGCTATTTCCAGCTAAGTACTTTACTAAATGATAAATATGTCTGATAATCAATTAGATATATTTTTGAAAGGTGGAGATGGTGTACATAAATTGTCTTTTTTTCGTTCTGAAAAATAAAATTTCAATAATTCTGCAATTTGCGGAATTATTGAAATTTTATTTTTGGAAGCCAAAAAAACTCTTTTTATGTACACCATCTCCACCTAATTAATAGTAAAGTATTGATAATCAATACTGAATTATTTTAGCTTAGCATTATATGTGCTTTAGTCTGCAGAATATCCGATAAATAGTTGTATACGAAAGGTGGTGCAATATTGAATAACCTTCAATTTATAAACGAACAAAATGTTCATTATCGAACACTTCGTTTTTTATTTATATCCTCATTATTAGCTTGTTAGACTTTTGGCATACACTTTGACTAATATGTTCATATAAAATATAAACATTATATTATATGGACAGAGAAATTCCAAAAGATGTTCAAATTAGAGAGCGTAGAAAGAAAATAATCAAGATTTCCTTAATAGGAATCGTTGCAATAATTCTTATTGTTGGTTTAATCTCTTTTATGCGTGCCGGAGTAGACAGAAAAGAACTGATTTTTTCTACAGTTGATAAAGGAACAATAGAAGTTTCGGTAAGCGCTTCGGGCAAGGTTATGCCTGCATTTGAGGAGATCATCAATTCCCCGATCAATTCCCGAATTCTTGAAGTATACAGAAAAGGTGGTGATTCGGTAGATATGGGAACCCCCATTCTGAAGCTTGATCTTCAAAGTGCAGAAACAGATTATAAGAAACTTCTGGACGAAGAGCAGATGCGTAAGTATAAGCTTGAGCAGCTAAAAGTAAATAATAAAACCAAGCTTAGTGACATGAGTATGCAGATAAAAGTTTCTGCAATGAAGTTGAGTCGGATGAAGGTGGAACTTCGTAATGAACATTATCTCGATAGTCTTGGTGCAGGAACCACTGATAAAGTAAGGCAAGCCGAACTTAGCTATAATGTAGCCAAGCTGGAGCACGAACAACAGAAGCAACAATATAATAACGAGTGTCAGATTGCTGCTGCAGAATTGAAAGTTCAGCAGTTAGATTTTAATATATTCCGTAAATCACTAGCAGAGACAAAGCGTACTCTTGATGATGCGCGTATACGTTCTCCTCGAAAAGCTATTCTTACTTTCATTAATAATCAGGTTGGAGCACAAGTTCCACAGGGCGGACAAGTGGCTATTATCTCTGATCTTTCTCATTTCAAGGTGGAAGGGGAAATAGCCGATACCTATAGCGATCGGATTAGTGCGGGAAGTAAAGCCATAGTAAAGATTGGCAGTGAGAAAATGGAAGGAACAGTGATCAGTGTTACGCCTCTTTCCAAGAACGGAGTGATATCCTTCACCGTACAATTAAAAAATGATCACAATCCACGTTTGCGTTCCGGATTGAAAACGGATGTTTACATTATGAATGCTGTGAAAGAAAATGTTCAGCGTATTGCCAATGGTTCCTACTATGCAGGTACGGGAGAATATGAACTATTTGTTCAGAATGGCAATGAATTAGTGAAAAGAAAAGTCCAATTGGGTGACAGCAATTTTGAGTATGTGGAGGTTCTTTCAGGGTTAAAGTCAGGCGATCAGGTGGTAGTTAGTGATATGAGTAATTACAAGAATAAATCCAAACTAAAGATTAAATAAGGTTATGTATAAACAATATCTGAAACAGGCGTGGCAGTTGTTGAAGCAAAACAAATTGTTTAGCAGCATCTATATTATAGGAACCGGATTAGCTATTTCAATGGTAATGATCGTGGCAATTGTCTATTATATAAAGATTGCCAATATTTATCCGGAGACTAATCGCGATAGAATGCTGGTTGCAAAATCCTTAAGTGAAAGGAGTAAAAGTAACAGCTCTTTTACTAATAGTTCTTCTTTCTCGTATAGTGCTGTGAAAGAATATTTTTATTCACTAAAATCGGCCGAAGCTGTAGCTGCTGTTTTTAGTGTATATGGTTCAGCTCCTTATATTCAACTTTCAGATAATAAAACACGGGTTCCTGTTCAGGTGAAGTATACGGATGATGCTTATTGGAAAGTCTTTAATTTCTCCTTCGTTGATGGAAAACCCTATTCTCAGGCCGATTTTATTTCAGGCACTCATACTATGGTGATATCAGAATCATTGGCTAAAGAGATTTTTGGATCGGTCAATGCTGTAGGTAAAACATTATCAATGGATTTTACTGAATATCGTATTTCCGGAGTGGTACGTGATGTATCTTATGCCACGCCTGAAACTTTTGCTCAGGCATGGGTTCCATATACTTGCAGAGATGATTATAAAGCAGGATTCAATGGTATAAGTGGATTACTGGGCGGCATGAAAGTTTATATTTTGTGTCATTCATCTTCCGATGCTGATAAAATTTCAAAGGAGGTTTCAGATAAGTTTCAGAGATATACTAATAGTCAAAAGAAAGTTCGCATTGAACTTACAGGTCAGCCTGAATTATATTGGAAAAGCGTATTTCGCACTTGGACAAATGTGCCTCAGAACTGGACAGAAGTTATAAAGAGTTACTCCCTTTTACTTATGCTCTTTTTAATGGTGCCGGCTATAAACCTTTCAAGCATGATATCTTCACGGATGAATGAACGAGTTTCGGAAATAGGAGTACGCAAAGCATTCGGAGCCCCTAGGCACTCTTTACTAAATCAAATTTTATTTGAAAACTTGATTTTAACGTGCCTTGGAGGAATAGCAGGATTATTGTTCTCATATATAATGATTCTGTTAGGACACAATTGGTTATTGAATATATTTGAGACTTGGACTTCTCCCTTACCTGAAGGGGTAGAGGTCAACTTTTCCCCTTCAATGCTTATAAATCCTACAATATTTATGGTAACTTTCATTGTTTGTCTGGTACTGAATTTACTGTCAGCCATTTTGCCGGCATGGATATCATTACGTAAAAATATTGTTGACTCATTGAATGCTAAGAATTAAGGTTATGTTCAAACAGATATTAAAACAATTGTGGGCGCAACGTCGCTCAAATTCATGGATATTACTTGAGTTGATAGTTGTTACAGCTGCTATTTGGTGGGTAATAGATCCTTTGTATGTTATTCGTTGCAATCAAACTATTCCACAAGGATTTGATTGCACAGATGTTTACCGGATTACTTTAGGTGAGTTGCCTAAAAAGTCTCCGGCTTATAAAGCAGAAGAATCTGACTCTGTCAATGCTCTTGTCAATTTCAACAGAATAGTAGATAGGATTAAACAGTATCCCGGAGTTGAGGCTTCAGTGGTGATTCGCTATTATTATCCATTCTCCGATAGTAATAGTAGTAGCTCTTATCATTATAAATCTATTGAGGCAAATGCATGGAACATGGGATATTATAGTGCTGGCGATTATTTTCAGGTATTTCGCTATACTTCTGCTGCTGATCATAGCTGGCAAAGTTTGGCAAAGATTAAGATTAATGCAAATGATGTATTCATCACAAAAGATATTGAGAAGAAAATGTTTGGTAATAAGTCGGCATTGGGAAAGAAACTCACTGGTGATGATTCCACCAATGTATATACAGTAGTTGGTGTTTTAGATTATGTGAAGCTGATTAGTTCAGGACAACCTCAGCCGATTATTATTTCTCCTGAAATGAAAATGAATCAGACATCATCAATAAATGAAGTGAAGATTTTTATCAGAATGAAAAAGGGGACTGCTGAGAAACCTTTTCTGGAAGCATTCAAAAAACAGATGTTTAGCGATTTATCTATAGGTAACTATTATTTAACTGAGATTAACTCTTATGATAGAATTAAGACTGACTATGAATATTCTCGTGGAATAACAAATATACTTCGTATAAAAACAGGCTTATGTATATTCTTTTTAGTAAACATTTTACTTGGTGTTGTTGGAACTTTCTGGTTAAAATGCAGAGCACGCCGTGATGAAATCGGTTTGCGAATGGTATTGGGCAGTACCCGCGAAGAGTTGCATAAGTTCTTTATAACTGAAGGCTGGTTGCTTACTACTCTGGCATTCATAATAGGAATAATTATCAACCTTCAGTTTATATATTTTAATGGATTTTACCAGACAGATCAAAACAATGAAACTGGCATTCCATGGGTTAATAATGCTTTTTTCCATTTTACTGCAGTTAGTATCATCGTTTATGTGTTGTTGCTGGTTACTGTATTGCTAGCTACATGGCTACCTGTTTCAGCTGCATGTAAAGTATCTCCTGTTGATGTATTAAGAGACGAATAATATAAATAGAAATTTAAACAATTAAAATACTCACAATTATGATTAAGCTTACAGAATTAAACAAGATTTATCGTACCGACGAGATTGAAACAGTTGCTTTAGAGAATGTGAATTTAGAAGTGCAGAAAGGCGAGTTTTTAAGTATTATGGGGCCATCCGGTTGCGGAAAATCTACTTTACTTAATATCATGGGATTACTTGATGCACCAACTTCCGGTACAATTGAAATAAATGGAACTCAAACTATTAAGATGAAAGACAAAGAACTGGCTCAGTTCCGTAATCAGAAATTAGGCTTTGTGTTTCAAAGTTTCCATTTGATTAATTCACTCAACGTGATTGATAATGTAGAGCTTCCTTTACTTTACCGTAAAGTATCTTCTTCAGAAAGAAGAAAAAGAGCGCAAGAGGTATTAGAAAAAGTAGGATTAAGTCACCGTATGCGCCATTTCCCTACTCAGCTATCTGGAGGTCAGTGCCAGCGTGTGGCCATTGCCCGTGCTATCATTGGTAATCCAGATATAATTCTTGCCGATGAGCCAACCGGTAATCTGGATTCTAAAATGGGCGCAGAGGTTATGGATATTCTGCACAAGCTGAATAAAGAAGACGGACGCACCATTGTGATGGTAACACACGATGAACGCCAGGCAAAACAAACAGCACGAACTATTCGGTTCTTTGACGGACGACAAATACAATAAGCTATTCAGAATTATGTATAAACAATATCTAAGCCAGACATTACATTTGCTGAAGGAAAATAAACTGCTCAGCATAATCTCCATAGTGGGAACAGCATTGGCCATCTCTATGATAATGGTCATTGTGATTGTCTATGAAGTAAAGACTGCCAACTATGAACCGGAAACGCATCGTGATAGGATGCTGACTATAAAGTGGGCGGGAATTGTTGATAAGAAGCATCCTGACTGGAATTCAAATTCTATGCTTTCTTTGAAAGTAATAAAGGAGTGCTTTTACCCTTTGAAAAGTGCAGAAGCTGTTACCGGCTTACTTCCTTACCAACAGAAGTTGGCTAATATTCCTGGGGGAACTACCGATTTAAAATGCGATGTGAGTTTTACAGATGCTGCTTTTTGGAAGGTATTTGAGTTCTCTTTTCTGAAAGGTAAGCCATTTGTACAGGAAGAATTTAAGAGTGGTATAAAAAAAACGGTGATTACTGAAAGTCTGGCTCGCCACTTATATGGTAATATTGATGTTATAGGCAAACCTATTCGTTTTAGCTATGTAGATTATATTATATCTGGTGTGGTGAAAGATGTATCAACTTTAGCTGAAGCTGCTTATGCTCAGGCATGGGTTCCATATACAGTTATAAAAAGACCATTCTATGAAGATTGGAGTGAAGGCTTGTTAGGGGCTTTTCGATGTTATATTTTGGCTCGGAATAGTTCGGATTTTGATAAAATTCGTAATGAAGTCAATCGGAACGTTAGCGCACTGAATGCTGGACAAAAAAATCAAAATCTTATTTTACGTGGACAACCAGATACACAGTTTGTACAAATGACTCGTAAATGGGCAAATGAAGATGCAAAAGTGAAGGAAACGGTTATTAAATATACCATAATTCTTGTAATTCTTTTACTTGTTCCTGCTATTAATCTATCGGGAATGACGCTTTCACGTATGAGAAAACGAATGGCAGAAATTGGTGTGAGAAAAGCATTTGGTGCTAATAAAAAAGAGTTATTGGGACAAATTTTATACGAAAACTTTGTGCTTACCATTTTAGGAGGAATTGTGGGACTTTTCTTTTCTTATATTTCAGTGTTTTTTATGAAAGAATGGTTATTAAGCACTTCAATGGATAGCTTTTTAGCCGGAAGCTCTTCACTTAGCATAGGAATGCTATTTAAGCCTTCTGTATTTCTTTATGCACTATTATTTTGTTTGTTGTTGAATATGCTAAGTGCTGGAATTCCTGCCTGGAAGACTTCTCGAACCAATATTGTAAATGCTTTAAATGATAGATAAGATGATTAAACATATTCTAAAACAGATTTGGGTACAACGTATTACTAACGCCTGGCTATGGATGGAGTTATTTTTGGTTTCTATATTTCTTTGGTTTATTTTAGATTATCTATATGTTGCCGTAAGCACTTATATTACTCCTACAGGTTTCGATATTGAACATACTTATAGAGTAGGCTTGGATCAAATGCCGTTGGAAAGTGAGGACTATATACCTGCGGATAAAAAGAAAACAACGATTGGTGAGGATTACTTAACCATAGTGAACCGCATTCGTAATTATCCGGGAGTGGAGGCCGTTAGTATTTCGTCTTATGCATATCCTTATAGTGGAGCAAACTCATTTAATAATTATCAGCTTGACACTACGCAAGTGAATTTGCAACTCCGTCATATTACTTCTGATTTCTTTCGTGTTTTTCGTATAACTACTCCCGATGGCAAAATAGAACCATTAGTTTCGGCTTTTAAACAAAAGAATTCAGTTGTTATCTCTAAAGATGCTGATCAGAAATTGATGGGAGATGGACATTCTGCTCTTGGGAAGACATTGACTCAGCCTGATGTAGATTCTATAAGTAAAAAGGTTACCGGGATTTGTTCTTACATCCGTTATAGTGAGTTTGCAAAGGGATATCCATGCGCCTTTTTTGGATATGAAGAATCCGATATGGCTAAAGTAAATTCTTCAGACTTTTTTTTCGGATTAGATCTCTGTATCCGTGTTTCTCCGGAAGTTGATCATAATTTTAGTTCCAATTTTCGGAAAGATATGACTCGCCAATTAAAAGTGGGTAATTTCTTTCTGCTTGATATAAAATCGTTTGCGGATATACGCGATTCTTATTTTAAAATGACAGGAGATTTTAATGAACTAAAAACCCGCTTGGCTGTTGTTGCTTTCCTATTGATAAATATCTTCCTTGGCATTATCGGTACATTCTGGTTTCGCACGGCTTATCGTAGAGGAGAGATGGGGTTGCGAATTGCCCTTGGCTCTACACGTACAAGTTTACGTGGGTTATTGATTGCTGAAGGATTGGTACTTTTAACTATTGCCATTATTCCTGCAACAGTAGTGTCTTTCAATATAGGTAGGGCTGATTTGGTTGATGTTGACCGGATGGATTTTACGTTTATGCGTTTCCTTATAGGAATTGTGGTAACCTATCTGTTGATGATCGGCATGATTGTTCTGGGCATCTGGTATCCGGCCCGTCAGGCTATGAGCATACAGCCGGCAGAAGTTCTCCACGAGCAATAAATGGCTGGAGAAAGATTTTAAATATAAAAGGAATGGTTCTAATTCTCTTGTACAGAAGATTGTATTCTTTTGTACAAAACAAATCATTCTTCTGTACAAAAGAATGCAATCTTTTGTACAAGGATGCAATGAAGTCAGGTTTAATAAATTAAATATATGGTTATAGTTATATTATTAGTCATTATTCTTTCTGCATTTTCCTGCGAGGCAAAGGCACAAAGGCAACTGTCACTGGATGAAACCATAACATTGGCGCGCATGCAGAGCGTGGATGCTGCTGTGGCACTCAATGAACTTAAAACCGCTTATTGGGAATATCGCACTCATCGTGCCGATATGCTTCCCGAGGTTAGCTTTAAGGGAACATTGCCTTCCTATAATAAAAGCTATAGTTCCTATCAGCAAAGTGACGGATCATATACTTTTGTGCGCAATAACTCTCTGGGACTTTCCGGACAGCTTTCCATTGATCAGAATGTTTGGGTAACGGGCGGTAAGTTGTCTCTCACTTCTTCGCTCGATTACCTGGAACAGCTTGGTGCAGGTGGCACGCGTCAATTTATGAGCGTGCCCGTGGGGCTTACACTCACTCAGCCTATATTTAATGTGAACAACCTGAAGTGGCAGCGGAAGATTGAACCGGTGCGATATGCTGAGGCCAAAGCTGCTTATGTAGAGAGCACGGAGAAGGTGACAATGAAGGCAATTACTGATTTCTTTGAGCTCTTGCTGGCAAAAGAAAACCTGAACATTGCCCGTCAGAACTTACAGAATGCCGACAGACTTTATGAGGTTGCCTTGGCAAAAAGAAAGATGGGACAGATTTCCGAGAATGAGGTGCTGCAATTAAAACTTGCTGCACTCAAGGCAAAGGGTAGCGTTACGGAAATGCAAAGTAATCTCAACGCTAAGATGTTTAAACTCCGTTCTTTTTTGGGGTTAAGCGAACAGGAAAACATTGAACCCGAAGTTCCGGCTACGGTTCCTATGTTGAACGTAGACTATCAAACGGTGCTGGGTAAGGCGCACGAAAATAATTCCTTTGCCCAAAACATTCGTCGCCGTCAGCTGGAAGCAGATTATAACGTGGCTTCTGCCAAAGGTGCTCTGCGAAGTATTGATCTTTTTGCCTCAGTAGGCTATACCGGACAGGATAAGGATTTTAGTTCTACCTACCATAACCTGATGGATAACCAGATTGTACAGGTGGGCATGAAGATTCCTATTCTGGATTGGGGGAAACGTCGTGGTAAAGTAAAAGTGGCAGAAAGTAACAGGGCGGTCGTTGTTTCAAAAATAAAACAGGAACAGATGGATTTTAATCAGGATATTTTCTTACTGGTAGAGCAGTTTAATAATCAGGCCATGCAGCTTAATATTGCCACTGAAGCCGATGATATTGCCCGGCAACGGTATAAAACATCCATTGAAACGTTTCTTATAGGGAAAATAAATACGCTGGATTTAAATGATGCACAGACTAGTAAGGATGATGCCAGGCAAAAGCATATTTCAGAACTTTATAAGTACTGGTACTATTATTATCAGATTCGCAGCCTAACACTTTATGATTTTCAAAAGAATACAACACTCGATGCCGAATTTGAGGCTATTGTGAAAAAATAATAACTATATTTGCAAAAATTCATTCAATTATGATTTTAATAATAGACGATGATCAGGCGGTACGTTCCTCTTTAACTTTTCTGCTAAAGCGGGTAGGATATGAGGCTGAGGCTGTTTCCAATCCAAAAGCGGCGATTGAAATGGTTCGTTCTGTTGTTCCTCAGTTAATTCTGATGGATATGAATTTTTCGCTTACTACTTCTGGCGAGGAAGGACTCATCTTATTGAAACAGGTAAAGATCTTTTGCCCTGATGTTCCCGTTATTCTGATGACTGCCTGGGGCTCTATAGCACTTGCTGTGCAGGGAATGCAGGCCGGAGCATTCGATTTTGTAACCAAACCATGGAACAATGAGCAGTTACTGAAATCCATCCGTACGGCAATTGACCTTACTGAACAGAAAGAAGAAATGCCTAAGGAGATGAACCGTACAGAAGTGGACGGTAAATTCCACTTTGATAAAATTGTAGGAAAATCGGCAGCCCTGATGGCAGTGCTTAATACCGTGGGGCGCATTGCCCGCACCAACGCATCTGTGCTTATTACGGGTGAAAGTGGCACGGGAAAAGAACTCATTGCTGAGGCTATACACGTGAATAGTGGGCGAATGAAAGAATCGTTTGTCAAGGTAAACCTGGGAGGAATCTCACAAAGTCTGTTTGAAAGCGAAATGTTTGGCCACAAGAAAGGAGCATTTACAGATGCCTCTTCCGATAGGACCGGACGATTTGAACTAGCAAATAAAGGAACAATCTTCTTGGATGAAATAGGCGACTTGGATCTTTCTTGTCAGGTGAAGCTACTTAGGGTATTGCAAGACCAGACATTTGAGGTCCTTGGAGATAGCCGTCCGCGAAAAGTGGATGTCCGTGTGGTGAGTGCCACCAATTGTGATCTCCGAAACATGGTCAATGAACGGACTTTCCGTGAAGATCTTTTCTATCGTGTTAATCTTATCACCATTCACCTGCCTTCGTTAAGGGAAAGGAAAGAGGATATTCCTCTATTGGCACGCCATTTTGCCGATCATCAAACAAAACTGAATGCGCTTCCCACGGTTAAGTTTTCTCAGGATGCCATAACGTTTTTGCAATCTTTGCCTTATCCGGGTAATATCCGTGAGCTTAAAAATCTGGTGGAGCGGACTATTCTGGTGAGTGGAAAAGATACCCTCGAAGCATTCGACTTTGAAAGTCAGTATCAACGACGGGATGAACCTCTGTCTGTAATTCGGCCCGGAATGACGCTCGACGAGATTGAACGGAAAACTATACTTCATACGCTGGAATTGCAAAATGGAAACCTGTCGCAAGTTGCTCTATCGCTAGGTATTAGCAGGGCGGCCCTTTACCGCCGACTAGAGAAGTATGGAATAAATTATTAGCTGGAATATGAAACTAAAAAGCCTCTTTTGGATATTCACTTCTTTGCTATTGGCAATACTTTCTATGCTGACATATTTTGTTATGCAGAAAAGTTCGTGGATGTTCTTTCTCCTCGAAGGGCTTATTGTGATTACAGCCTTGCTTCTTATCATTTTTTATCGGAAAATAGTAAAGCCTCTGCATACCATTGGAAATGGAATGGAATTACTCAAAGAGCAGGACTTTAGTTCGCGGCTCAGCAAGGTGGGACAATATGAGGCAGACCGGGTGGTGAACGTTTTTAACCGGATGATGGAACAGCTGAAAAATGAACGTCTCCGGCTTCGGGAACAGAACTCTTTTCTTGATTTGCTGATTAATGCTTCGCCCATGGGGGTGATTATTCTCAACTATGATGAAAGAATAACGTCTCTTAATCCTGCCGCAATAAAAGTGCTTGGCATTTACTCTGAAGAAGAAGTTATTGACAAAAGACTTTCGGAACTGGATTCTCCATTGACCGAAGAGCTTGCCGCTTTATCTCTTAATGACACCCGCACTGTGCAGCTAAATGATGCGAATATTTATAGATGTACTTACTCTTCCTTTGTAGATCAAGGCTTTCAGCATCCATTCATATTATTGGAAAGTCTGACCGATGAGGTGATGAAGGCCGAGAAAAAAGCGTATGAAAAAGTAATTCGCATGATTGCCCACGAAGTGAATAATACCACAGCCGGCATAACATCCACGCTTGATACAGTAGAAATGACCTTAGCCGAATTTGAAAATACGGAAGACATCCGTGAGGTGATGCGTGTCTGTATTGATCGATGCTTTAGTATGAGTCGTTTCATAACAAACTTTGCAGATGTGGTTAAAATTCCCGAACCTCGGCTTTGCAGAATGAATCTGAATGAATTAGTGGCTTCCTGTAAGCGTTTTATGGAAACAATCTGTCAGAATCGTAACATCTCAATAAGCCTTAATCTTTGCGAGGAGTTGGATGTGGTAAATGTTGATCCATCCTTATTTGAACAAGTGATGGTTAACATCATAAAGAATGCAGCAGAAAGTATTGAAACAAACGGAGAAATTTATATTCGTACCACTATAAATCCTGTTTGTCTGGAAATTGCCGATACAGGCAAGGGTATAAGTAAAGAGGCAGCAACAAAACTTTTTAGCCCATTCTTCTCCACCAAACCAACAGGGCAGGGAATAGGGTTGATTTTTATTCGCGAAGTACTTCAAAAACATGGTTGTACATTCTCATTGCGTACTTACGAGGATGGCTTAACCCGCTTTCGTATTCTCTTTAAATAATTGTCTTTGGTTTTGTCACCTTGTCTCTACAGATACTTATTATAAAAAGACAGTGACCAATACTTAGTTGTAGTCATTGCTTCAGAGAAAGAAAAACTTTTATTTCTTCTTAGTCCCAGTTGTTACAGTCTCAACGGAGCTACTTCTTGATTTCTCTTTTTGATACTCAGATTTCTCTTTGACAGTAGTCGTTGCTTGTTTCTCTTTTTTAGTCTCACGCATTTTGTCTTTACCTTTCATTTCAATTTTATTTAAAATTCAACATTAACAAATGTAGTCCTTTTTATTGGAAAGATGCGATTATATAGTTTAAATATAGTTATATTCAGGAGATTACGTTCGTTTATTGATTTATATTCTGGAAACAGGTCACTAATAGACTAACTACTCAGCAATTAGTAGCTTGTTATGTTTTCTTGGTAACTCGTTTGTCTTCTCAAATGCTAGGCAATAACCAAAAAGAAAGGCTACTTTTAATAAGCAGCCTTTTTCTTTTATTTAATTTCGATTTCTTCTTTCATATCAATCTCTTCGCCATTTGAATCATAGAATATATATTCCAGGAAGGCGAGTTTTTGATTTGGAATAATCTTAATACCAAATCCGTACTTTACTTGCCACTTACGTTTCAAAGAGATTAATCCTTGATTTACATAAGCATCAATGTACGGGTGGATGTGAAGTGTGAATTTCTTTACCTTTAGCTTGTTTACAAGGTAATCAATTTTATTCTCTAAAGTATCTGTAAAAAGAATGGATGGCTTAATAGTTCCTTTGCCAAAGCAGGTAGGACAAGCTTCACTTGTATTTACATCCATTGCCGGACGAACACGCTGACGGGTAATTTGCATTAACCCGAATTTGCTTAGCGGCAAAATGTTGTGTTTGGCTCTGTCCAGTTGCATATTAGCACACATTCTTTCGTAAAGCTTCTGTCTGTTCTCAGCCTCATTCATATCGATAAAGTCAATAACAATAATTCCTCCCATATCTCTGAGACGAAGTTGTCTTGCTAATTCATCGGCAGCACCCATATTGACTTCTAAAGCATTTCCTTCCTGACTGTTTGTTCCTTTGGCGCGGTTGCCACTGTTAACATCAACCACATGAAGGGCTTCGGTATGCTCAATAATCAGGTATGCACCACTCTTGTAGGATATTGTCTTTCCAAATGAAGACTTTATTTGTTTAGTGATACCGAAGTTGTCATAGATAGGAAGCTGTCCTTTATATAACTTTACGATTTGTGCTCTTTCAGGAGCAATGAGGGTAACATAATCCTTAACTTCTTCATATACATGCTCATTATTTATGTATATGTTCTCGTAAGAAGGATTAAACAAATCACGCAATAAAGCAACTGTTCGGCTGGTTTCTTCATATACAAGTGTTGGATACTTGGTTACCTTCTGAACTTTAGTAATACTTTCTTCCCAATGTTTTAAAAGAACTTTCAGTTCTCCATCAAGTTCAGCAACCCTTTTGCCTTCTGCTACCGTGCGAACAATAACGCCAAAGTTTTTTGGCTTAATGCTTTGCAGAAGCTGCTTCAGTCGGGCACGTTCCTCACTTGATTTAATTTTTTGTGATACAGAAACCTTGTCGTTGAAGGGGATTAGCACTAAATATCTTCCTGCGAAGGATATCTCGGCTGTCAATCTTGGCCCTTTAGTTGAAATTGGTTCCTTTACAATTTGAACAACAACTTCCTGTCCTACTTTTAGTGTATTGGAAATAGTTCCTTCTTTTTCAATATCAGGAAGGATAGTTGCTTTTGTAATGGGATTAAGCTTCTTTCTGTCGCTTAGCGTTTGTTTTACATACTTTTGTAGAGAATTAAATTGAGGACCTAAATCTAAATAATGAAGAAAAGCATCTTTTTCGTAACCCACATCCACGAAGCAAGCATTTAAACCGGGCATCAATTTCTTAACGCGGCCTAAATACATATTTCCCACAGAGAAGGAAATATTTCTTCCTTCACTTTGAAGTTCCACTAAACTCTTGTCCTCAAGTAGTGCAATGGAGATCTCTTTGGGTTGTACGTCTACTACCAGTTCGCTTGTCACAATATTTTTCTTTATTAATTTAAGTGATGAACAGTAAAACGATATCTATTGTTCATTAAAGTACCTCATTTACACAAAGAACAAACTTACAAGACATTTGTCTTTACAAGTTTGTTCTTTATCTTCTGTCATGCAGACTAAAAATTATTTCTTGCTTTTATGTCTGTTCTTTCTTAGTCTCTTCTTACGCTTGTGAGTTGACATCTTATGTCTTTTTTTCTTCTTTCCGCTTGGCATAGCTTCAAAATTTTATGGTTAATACTCTTGTTAATTATTTCTTTACCGCAATAGTAAAAGTCTTCGCAGGTTTAAACGACGGTATGTTATGTTCTGGAATAATGATAGTAGTGTTTTTAGAAATGTTACGAGCCGTTTTTTGTGCTCTTTTCTTAACTACAAAACTACCAAAGCCACGCAAATAAACGTTATCATCATTTGATAAGGAGTCTTTTACAGAATCCATGAATGCTTCTATTGTTGTAAGCACTGTAGTTTTATCAATACCTGTGTTTTTGGCAACCTCGTTTACAATATCTGCTTTTGTCATTTTTAAAAATAATCTATGTTATACGTACTTCTAATTTTTTGGAATGCAAATATATAGCTTTTTAGGTTCCCAAAAAAATATATCCTTAAGATTTTTATAAAAAAGTAATTTGGTTCCCGTTTATTGCCTTACTTTTGCGTCAATGATGTTATTTATGGTTTAAAATGAATGAATTTGGTGATAGAATTATAGATTGGTATAACTTTAATAAACGGAGTTTGCCTTGGCGGGAAATAACAGATCCTTATTTAATTTGGATATCTGAAATTATATTGCAACAGACACGGGTTGCGCAAGGATATGATTATTTTCTTCGGTTTATAGATAGATTTCCTTCAGTTAAATTATTAGCAGAAGCTGATGAGGATGAAGTTTTAAAGTATTGGCAAGGGTTGGGTTACTATTCACGTGCCCGCAATTTGCATGTTGCCGCAAAAAGTATTAAAGGTGATTTCCCTAAAACATATAATGATGTTTTGTCTTTAAAAGGAGTTGGGGTATATACTGCTGCGGCAATATGTTCATTTGCTTATAATTTACCTTATGCTGTAGTAGACGGAAATGTATATCGTGTTTTATCCCGATATCTGGGTATTCAAACACCGATTGATTCTTCTGAAGGGAAAAAAATGTTTGCTTCGCTGGCAAATGAACTTCTGGATAAATCAAAACCGGCAATATATAATCAGGCAATAATGGATTTTGGAGCATTGCAATGCACACCTTCGTCGCCGGATTGTTCTTTGTGTCCGTTATCAGATACTTGTGTGGCTTTATCGAAGGGTTTGATAAGTAGTCTTCCTGTAAAACAGCATAAAACCAAAACTATAAACAGATATTTCAATTATATATATGTACGCATGGGCGCGTATACCTTTTTAAATAAGCGCAGTGGAAATGATATCTGGAGGAACCTTTTTGAATTACCACTGATTGAAACCGATAGGCCACTTAATGATGAAGAGCTGTTTGCTTTATCTGAGTTTCAGCAATTATTTGCTGCCGGTGAAGAACCGGACATCCGCTGCTTATGTAGAAATGTAAAACATGTATTATCTCACAGGGTGATTTACACTAATTTCTATGAGATTGTTTTATCTGAAAATTCTGCTTCTTTTTCTTTGTTTCAAAAGGTTGAAGTTGCGGATATAGACCGTTATGCAGTACCCCGTTTGATACATAGTTTCTTTGAGAAATATTTATAAATTAATTACTTTATCCTTGCTTGATGTTGTATTTCTGATTATTTTTGACGGCAAAAGTAAGTTCTATAATTAAAAAACTAATTTTATGTCTGTAAATAAAGTGATATTGATAGGAAATGTAGGGAAAGATCCTGATGTTAGATATCTGGATAGTGGCGTGGCAGTAGCAAACTTTACGTTGGCAACTTCTGATAGAGCATATACATTAGCAAATGGTACACAGGTTCCTGAAAGAACTGAATGGCATAATATTGTTTTATGGAGAGGGTTGGCAGAAACTGCTGAAAAATATGTTCATAAAGGAGATAAATTATACATTGAAGGGAAAATCAGAACTCGTTCTTATGATGATCCTAATGGTGCAAAGCGATATATTACTGAAATATTTGCAGATAGCATGGAAATGTTGACTCCAAGAGGTAATCAGGCTAATGCCGGAGCTCCTCAGGCACAACCTCAGAACAATCAGGCACAATCTCAACAACCGGTTTCACAGGAAAATCCAACCGATGATTTGCCTTTTTAATTAATGAATTGTGAATTATGGAATATGAATCAGATAATGACTTTGTTTGGTTCATATTCCATAGAATTTATTCATAATTCAAACAATATGTTTAACTAAAATCAGAATCTTTGGACTTAGACGTGTTTTTATGCCCGTTGGCTATTTTTTTTAGCGGTATAACCGTAAATACTCCTTCTCTTTTTGCAGATGCAGCCTTAATATTAGCTCTTCTGTTGTTGTTTGTTTCGGGTTTTGCCTCAGCTTCAGAGATTGCCTTTTTCTCTCTTTCGCAATCCGACCTGAATAGTATAGAACAGCGTAATCATCCTTCAGACGGGAAGATTAGTTCTCTCCTGGAAAAATCAGAACGTTTATTGGCTACAATCCTTGTTACCAATATGTTTGTTAATGTAGCAATTATTATGCTATGTAATGCTTTCTTCTTGGAGGTCTTTGATTTTGGACATTCTACTATTGTAAAAATCCTTATTCTAACTGTTGTTCTGACTTCCCTGCTGTTGCTTTTTGGCGAAATTATGCCAAAGATTTATTCTGCACAGCGCACGCTTTCTTTTTGTCGTTTTGCAGCTCCTGTAATCAAAGTTCTGGAATTTGTCTTTTTGCCGATTGTCTCGGTAATGGTTCGTTCCACCACTATTGTAAACAGACATTTAGTAAGAAAAAGCCATAGTCTTTCTGTTGATGAGTTGTCTCATGCTTTGGAACTGACTGATAAAGAGGAACTGACTGATGAGAAACAAATTCTAGAAGGTATAATCCGTTTTGGTGGTGAGACTGCAAAAGAAGTGATGACTTCCCGGATAGATATGGTCGACTTGAATATAAAAGCATCCTATAAGGAAGTATTGCAATGTATTATTGAGAATGCTTATTCACGAATACCTGTATATTCCGGTTCACGTGACAATATTAAAGGAGTTTTATATATAAAAGACCTGTTGCCGCATTTGAATAAGGCAGATAGTTTTCGTTGGCAGTCGCTTATACGTCCGGCTTATTTTGTTCCGGAAACAAAGATGATTGATGATTTGCTGAGAGACTTTCAGGCAAATAAGATTCACATTGCTATTGTGGTTGATGAGTTTGGAGGAACTTCCGGTATTGTGACCATGGAAGATATTATAGAAGAAATTGTTGGTGAAATACGTGATGAGTATGATGACGAGGAACGTACTTTTGTTAAGCTGAATGATAATAGTTATATTTTTGAAGCGAAAACATTGTTGACCGATTTCTATAAAATAACCAATATTGATAATGAAACATTTGAGCAGGTAGCAGGAGATGCTGATACTTTGGCTGGTTTATTATTGGAAATAAAAGGAGAGTTCCCTGCTTTGCATGAGGTATTAAGCTATAAAGATTATGATTTTGAAGTTCTGAAGATGGATGAACGACGTATACTTAAAGTTAAATTCACCATTAATAATAATGAAGCGTCAGATTTATAATTTTTTTGTTAGCATTAATGCCTTGTTATTATTGTTGTTGACAATGATAGCTTGCTCATCTCCTTCATCTTCAAAAAAGAAGGGGGTAATGAATGTGACGTTTCCCAAGGCAAAGTATGTTTCATCTACAGATTCTTTGCCTTTTACATTTGACTTATCTAATCAGGCAAAGCTAACCTGGCAGAAGAACAAACCTGGAGAGTACTTCTGTAATGTGGATTATCCTTTCCTAAATGCACGTCTTTACTGCACTTATCATGCCATAACAGCTGATAAATTTCGTAATTTTGCAGAAGAGAGCCGAAAGATGGCTTATCAGCATACGGCTGTGGCTACGGGAATAACGGAGAAAACCTATGCCAATGATTTGTCTCATGTATATGGCATATTATATAATATTCAAGGCAATGTGGCTACTCCTATACAGATAGCATTGACGGATAGTAATCGTTATTTCTTCAACGCTTCACTTTATTTCAATATGACGCCTAATGCTGATTCAATTGCTCCGGCTGTGAGTTATATACGTAAAGATATTATTCGCATGATGGAATCATTTAAAGTTAAATCCCACTAAGCATGGCAATTCTAGAAAAACATATTGAAGCTGGTTGCAGATGGGGAATCTGGAAAATGGATGAGTCTATTGAGGAATTACTGTCTCTTTTTTCCAATCCCGAACAACAATTGGGTCAAATGCAGCATTTAACGGCTCAATGCCGGCGCTTGGAATGGCTTTCCGTTCGTGCACTCCTAAAGAATCTTTGCGGTGAAGAAAAGCTAGTTGAGTATTTTCCGAGTGGCATGCCTTATTTGTCTGATCATTCTTTTCATATAAGCATCTCTCATACCCGTGGCTATGTGGCAGTAATTTTAAGTTCCCAAAAGAAAGTGGGAATAGATATTGAACAATATGGCGAACGGATTCTTAAACTTCGCACTAAATTTCTTAGTGAACAAGAGATTCAAACAATTAGTTCCGAAAAGGAAATATATCACCTGCTGCTTCATTGGTCTGCAAAAGAGACCATGTTCAAGCTGCTTGGAGAGCAAGATGTAGAATTTAAGGAACATTTGCTGATAAGTCCTTTTCATCCCGAGGAGAAAGGCACTTTTACTGCCCGTGAATTGCGAACCGCAGAGCAGCAGAACTTCCTTATTCATTACCAAACTCATCCGGATTTTGTGATTACATGGTGCTAACTCGTCTTAGTCAGCACTTTTACTTGGTTAAGATAGTCGATTCTCCTTTTTGAGTAGGGTGAAGATCTGTCACTCCTGCAACTTCTGTAGATATTTCTCCTACCATATTGTCTAGAGATTGATTTACAGCACTGTAGATTCTTATAAAATCTACCCCTTTTACGGTTACACTATTGCCATTCTTATCCACTGCCCAGTCAAACTTTAATTTGCATCCATCAGAAGTGTTAGGCTGGTTGTCAGCGTACCCATAACTGTAAGATGACATAATCCATTTCCCTTGTGATGAATTATATACTCCGTTGTCCGGAAGGCGACTACCGTTAAAGGTCATAGTTTCCGTACTAATCCATTGAGGGTAGTAAGCCTGAGCATGATAGGAGTTATGCAGAACGTATCCTCCTTTATTCTGATTGTCTGCCCAGCGAATATTGTCTGTTGAAGTAGTTGGTTTATAATAAGTAATTTCGTAATTGTGAATGGTTGCTGCGTTGTCATATTCAGAACCCTTCAGTTCATACCATTCATCGTTGGGTAAACCATCATTGTTTGTATCTGCAGAAACAAGAACTATACCCGGTTCGGCGCTGCCATCAAAAGCGTTACCCAGTACTTTAATATCATAATCTCCGGATACGTGGGCAATGGTGTGATCAAATCCCACGGTTATGTATCCGCCGAATGCTCCAAGTGAAACAGCATAATCCTTGTTGAAATATTCCAGACACTTGGCACACATGGAAGCTGCATTATCACCATTGGTGTATGTAGGGAGTATATTGACGAATTGTCCCGGAGCAGGAACGTATTCCAATACTTTAGTGATGTACGAATTAGTCTCGGTCTGAGTTGGGGTATCTGTCTGACTGGAACTATTTGCATTCATAAATACAATAGAGTTTGGATTTATGCCTTTTGCATCTATCGTAAATTTATGCACTCCTTCTTTTGTGAAGCAAACAATGCTGCCGTTGATAACATAATTCTGAGCATCACAGATGTAGACATCTCCGTTCTCAGGATTCACATCAATGTTATACGTACGGGTAATCTTGGTTCCGTCTTTGATGAAATTATCATCAATAATTTCTCCCGTACGGGTGTCCATTACCTGGATAGATTCTACGTTTGAATTGTAGCTGTACATATATGCCAGATGACCGTATATGGTGAAGTTTACGATAGGTAAATCGTAGGTCTTAATTAGTTTATCCGTTGCGCTGTCAATACGATGTAGCTTACAATCGTAGTCCCCGATATTATAGTTATACGATTCCCGGGAAACCACATAAACATTCCCCGCTTCATCGGAGAGAATGGTTCCTAAATTATTGCGTACAGTAATCTTTAGGGTTTCGGTAAAAGTTTTCGTGTCGATTACAGACACAGTATTATCCAGATTTGTTTCATCCAGTCCGCCCGAATTGGCTACATAAAGTTTTCCATTGGCTACACAAATGCCGTCGGGATTACGTCCCACTTTCACAATACCGTCTACTTCCATTGTGGTTGTGTCAATGCGTGCCACCGTACCGTCGTAGTTACATACATACGCTTTGTTTTTATAAAAAGCAAAGTAACGGGGCTGGCGGGCAACACCTTGTTCATTAGATAGCGGAATCTGTTTTAATGAAACGCCTGTGGTTGCATTTAATATTTCAATCTGGCTTGATACGTTTACCGCACAGTAAAGTTTGGAACCATAACACTGAAGGTCATTCGCTGTGTCGCCCAACTTTCGGCCATTTTTCATTTTAAAGAAATCATAGCTTGTCTTGTCGCTTCCATTCTTGTCGGGATCTTGAAAAGATGTCATCTCTCCCTTATTGAAATCATAGTAAGAAAGTGTACTGTTGTTCATGTTAAACAGTCCCTCACAAAGAACATACATCCCTTTTGTTTCTGTTTCCGTAGGATGATCTCCTGTTTCCTGCAGCACAATGGTGTCATCACAGGCGCTAACCAGCAATGATAGAAATATGATTATATAGATGATTCTGTTCTTCATATCAATAATTAAATCGGATGCTTCCCCTGAACTGTCTGCCAGGCATCGGATAATTCTGTACTATTTCATATTCCTTATCAAAGAGATTGAGCACCTCTGCCTGAGCGGAAATGCTAAACTTTTTAAGCTTAAAGGTTCTCCAGGCAGAAACACTGTGTTCTGTATAACCTTCCAGCCTGTATTCCGGTGCGTTATACTGATTAGAGAAGCGTTCACCGGAAGCCATAACAGTATAGGAAAGGTTTATCCATGGCATTTCAATACCAAGTCGGGCTGATCCTGAATGACGCGGTGTATAAGGTATCTGATGATTATACGTCACCATATCGGGCATATTGTATTTATCAGTCTTATCCATTGCCCGTTGGTAGGTATAATTCCCTGTGGTTGTAAGCTTTATCTTACTGTTGAGACGAAATGCTGTTTCTACATTTGCTTCCATTCCTTGAATATCAACCCGTCCTATGTTGCGCATGCTCCATACAAACAAGTTCTTAGTAGGTACGGCAACTATCTTGTCGCTAACTTTATTATAGAAACCATCTACAGATAAAGAAATAAAAGGAATCAAACGGTTGATGTTCTTAATCCAACTCATTCCGGCATTGTATTCGCTAGCCTGTTCAGGTTTGAGCGACCGCGTACCTATTGTTCCGTAATATAAATCATTGAACGTGGGCAGACGGAAAATATCTTTATAGAGTAATCTCACTCGCAGATTCTCTTTTTTTAATGGTTGATAAGAAAGGCTGAGAGAAGGAGAGAAGCGGTTTCGGTTATCGGCCGCTGTTCCTGTTTTAACCGATTCGCGGGTTAAAGTAGATAAAACATGTGCTGTTGCCGTAAAGCGATTGTTCACATACTTGGCGGCAAAGGCGTTCAGTAAAGTAAAGCGGGTGGGGTAAACAAAGTTTGCCATATCTGCTCTCATGGTATTAATACTTCCATCATTGGCCAATGAGAAAGAATAATGTGAGTCGGGTTTATACATTACTGTGCCCGAAAGGTAATATTCATTCTGGTAATAATTGCTTTGAGTGGCGGCATTATAAGTTGCATTATCCGGATTGTCATACTTATTATATCCCCAGTTGAACTTTCCATTCATTAAAAGACTCCACCTGTCCGAAAACCTGTTTTCATAATTAGCCTGAGCAAATACATTGTTGTCTTTTAAACGCTCTGTTGCTCGTGAATAATATAACTTGTTGGAAGGCAAACCTCTGTTTGATGAATAATAATATGCTTTCACACTCGCTTTTTGCCGGTCGCTAAAATGCGCAAACAGATTAGCCTCCGTCTTTACGGTTTCTATATCAGAGTTTATGCGTTTCAATCTTTCTGTGGCGGTTCCGTTAAGCTGTGTATAAGGATAATCTCCATCGGCACGCATATAATCTACATGAAAGGAAGAAGAAAAGATTTTGTTCCATTGATTATCCAGATGGAACCCTGGATTTAAAAAACCAAAGCTACCTCCTTTAAAGGTAGCACTGGCATTTATCTTTTTTTGATTGAGGGCAGGAACCGGACTCTTTATGTTGAGAATACTTGCAGCCGAGAAAAGTCGTGCCGGCTGAAAAATATTATCATTCTGTCCGCTGCTTAAACTTATCTCTTCTATATTGTCCAGTGTGAGCTTTCCTAAATCAATCTGTCCTGTCTGAGAATCGTTAATGGTAATTCCGTCATAAACCACTGCTGTGTGGTTTGCTCCGAGACTACGAACTGAAATAGTTTTAAGTCCGCCTATACCGCCATAGTCCTTCACAACTACTCCGCTGAAAAACTTTACGGCATCCGATACCTGAAGCGAACCGGACTGTTTCAATTGGTTGGCGTCTAACACCTGAAGTGGAGTGGTAGAGCGAAACTCTTTCTCCTTTTTATTCTCCTTTATAACCACCTCGCCCAACGTGTGAACACGGGTAGTGTCTGCTTTCTGCGCCTGAACAAGCGGACAGGCGCTGAAAGAGACGAGTAAAGAGAGAATTATACTTCTGCTGTTAGACATATAGTAAAGTAATTAAAGCTCGATTGTGATTCCGTCCATACAGAAATAAGATGGAGTATTCATATAAACCGTACTGCCATAAGTAACATTATCGCTGGAAGATAAGTCAAACTTAACCCCTGCAACCTCCCCTAAAGAAGAAAGATCAAACCAGGTCCATTGATTCAACATCACCGTTTTGCCATCACGATAATCAGCCAGATAGATTTCTGTTGTAGTTCCAGTCTCATTACCCGATTTATCCAAACCTTTAGCAGTCAATTTAAACCAGTCGCCTGTTGCAAACTTTTTGGCATAGCTATCTCCGTTCTTCATAGAAAGATATGCATAAGTACTGTTTGTTACATACGCTCCTTTAATGTAATGAGTAACATTTGAGGTAAATGTGAATTTAGCTGGAGTAAATGAATTGGTATTTGAGGTAAGATAGTTAGCTCCGTTCTGACCTTTTCCAGTGATAGCGCTTATATTTGTATATCCGGTTGTAGTTACATCTGTTTTATTTGTATATGTAAAACCACCTCCGAAAGATAAATCTTCGTTTACATAGTTGTCGAAAATGAATAATCCTGATTTGTCGGTGAAAGTGTTCTTGTAGTAATAATCTGTTGTTGCTTTTCCTGCATCTTTGTTGCCCACATATTCTGAACTTGTTTTAGTTAGAAGCCCATCCAGATTAAGTACAGCTGTTGTTTCGTCATTGTTGTCACAACTGCAAAGTATTACCACGGTAAGCAGTAATAGAGAATAGATCTTTTTCATCTTGTCTATGTCTTTATAAAATTAAATAATAAAAATGATTTTCTAGTGCTAAGCTCATTCCTCGTAAGCTTTATACCTGTAAATGCAAGGCAGGTCTTCTGACTCGTTTCCGTTTGGTAAGCGCCTTCCCGAACTGTTTTGTTCAGTGGTATTGAGTGCTTGCTTACAACGTTTTGTTGAAACTTACAGCAGCGGGACTGTTCAGGATTTCCACCTGATTCCCTTTTAATCACCTCTCCGAAAGGGAGATATAGTGAACCAATGCGTCGCAAAGTTAGAAAGAAAATCCATAAACGCAATATTCTTCTCATAATTTCACCAGAATTCTTTTGTTGTAAGAATTTGCGTGTATACATATTTCAAAGGTGGTGACAAACTTTGAATAAAACATCTTTTATATGTCCCGGTATAAAATTTAGCACCTCGGGTATCACGGCGTTTCAGAGGGAGAGACTCTGTTACCCCCTCCATTTATTGCTGCAATAAACCTGTTTTTTTAAGATGAGATTGATTAACGGAATAAAGTAAGATAACTGTTTGATTGTGTTTGTTTTATGTTTTAAATATATGAATTATATATCTGAAGCTTTAATAATATAGTAACATGTAATGTATGTAATTTTGTATTTTCAGACATTTGTTTTCTTTAGATAATAAAGATCATAAGAGAACTCGTCTTTTAAGGAAATGTTAAGGGGCTATTATTCTGTTATTGCAGAAAAATTATTATCTTTGTCTACGGATATTAATATTGTGGTCGTGACCATATTTAATCAGGGTCGTGACTCTGTGTTTTTAACCTCGTGACCATAGTTATTTATGGTCACGACCATAATAATAAAGAATAAAGAGAAATAAGTTAGTATAATTAGAGTAATCAGTTAATATAAAAAGAGAAGAATGGCAATTCGTTATAAAGTTAATACCTATACGCTTAAGAATAGTAAAACGGGAGAGGTAAAAAAATCTAATTGGGTGAGTGCGAAAAGTAGAGATAATTACCGTACAGAAGATATAGCTGATGAACTGAGCGGAGGTTCTGCGGCAAAGAAAGGAGAGCTGCTGAGTGCATTTACACGAATTGCCGCTTGTATAGAGCAAAAACTCAAGGATGGTCACAATGTTACCATTGATGGCTATGGTACATTTCAGCTTACAGTGCAAATTAAAGAAGGAAAAGAGGATACAGACTTTAGAGCCGAATCAGTGGAATTAAAGAATGTTGTGTTCAATGCCAACCGTCAGGCAAAGAAAAGAATTAATGCCGCCGGCTTTGAGAAGTTTAGCGAATAAGTTCTTTTTGAATAGATAAAACAAACCCGGGCGAATCACTTCGACCGGGCGCTTTTCAATAAACTTGGCAGAGTTTAATGATATATATACTATTTGTCACAAAGTTTCTAATAGTTAAGAACGGGATATAATTATTCCTGTCCTTTCTTGTAGTATTAAGTTTAAAATAGGTAACAAGATAACCTACTTGATTGTTCAAGCGGTTATATGGTTCAAAGCTTTATCCTCGAAAGCTATTGAAAAACAGGCATGGCAGGTTTTCTGACTTGTTTTCGTTAGTAAGCGCCTTCCCGAACAAATATGTTCAGTGGTATAGAGTGTTTGCTTACAACGTTTTGTTAAAACTTACAGCAGCGGGACTGTTCAGGTTTTTCACCTGATTCCCTTTTAATCTCTTGCCTTAAATGAGGCATGAGAACCAATGCGAAGGCAAAGGTAAAAATAATTAAGAAAAATCTGCATTGAAAGAGATAATTTATTTTTTTAATTATCTCTTTCAGTTCTTGGCAAGAGTGAAAATAAATTCCAGTCCGCCTCCCTGATTATTCTTGGCAGATATGTTTCCACCATGAATAATTACAGAATTCTTAACTATGGCAAGCCCCAGTCCGGTGCCACCAATCTTGCGTGATCGTCCTTTGTCTACCCGGTAAAAGCGTTCGAAAAGGCGATTTAAATGTTCTGGTGCTACACCAACTCCTGTATCAGAGAAGCTGAAATAGTAGTATAATTCATCTTCCCTAAAGCATTTAATATTAATGGAAACCTCTGTCCCTGCATAGGAGATGGCATTGTCCATGAGATTACGGAAAATAGAATAGATAAGGGATGCATTTCCCCTTATGATAAGTTCTTTATTCAATAAATTATGAACAATAATATTTTTCTGTTCTAATTCCAATGCTACTTCATTAATGATATTACGGACCAAAGAGTTGATTTCAACTTTTTCCATGTCAATCATATTGCTTGCCTCGTCCATTCGGGTAAGCACAGAGATATCCCTTAAAAGGCGGGTCAGTCTGTTGCTTTGGGCGTAACAACGTTCTATGAATGTCGTTAATTTATCCTTTGGCAGAGATTCATTGTTTACAATAGTCTCTAAATATCCTTGAATACTGCTGACAGGGGTTTTCAGTTCATGTGCAATGTTTTGTGTTAATTGCCTTTTCATTCTTACCTGTTCCTCTTCCTGCGTAATGTCATTGATTGATATTTCAAAGCTATTATCCTGAAAAATAATGCATTCCACAATGAATATTCGTCCGTTCTTATCTAAATTAATAGACATTCGGCGCTCTTTGTTTTCGGCTGTTTTTTGTGGAGTTTTGTTTATATATTCAGTGATCTTTTGTAATTCAGGAATGGAGAATACCTCTTCTGCACTTTGAAGATTTACATCCGATATCAGGTTACTGTATTGTGTAAACAGATTGTTGACCAGAATCTCTTTTTTCTCTGCGGTAAATATTCCCAGCCCTTCATGTGATATCTGTAAATGGGTAATAAGTTTTTCCCGTTCTATGTAAAGGTCTTCCTTTGTTTCGCGCAAACGGTTGTAAATTCTAATGATATGCTGGGAAATATCTCCTAGCTCATTATGCGGAAAAGCCGTTTCCATTTCTAAATTCAACGGTTCATTACGGTCGGCACGTATGGTAAATTCCCTTAACTGAGAGATTGCCGTTCCTATTCTTTTAGTGAATCTTGAAAAAATAATGGCAAGTATCAATGTGATAATTAAGGTGAACCATATGAAATGCTGGTCGGCCTTTAACTTTATAATCAAATCAATATTATAAGGCAAGGCGCTTCGGATAATATATTTATCATAAAGGGTAGCAGAATAAAAATAGGTGATTCCGGTTGTTCCCGATATTCTTCTTAAATCATAACCATTGCCCTTGTTCATAGCCAGTTTAACTTCGGGTCTGTTCAAGTGATTTTCAATATGGTTGTAATCCTTCTTTAAATTATCATAGATAACCTTTCCATCTAAATCAATAATCGTTACTCGCAGATCTTTTAGTGTATGCCGTTTAGTGTATTTGTTTAGTACGTTCTCAATATTAGCCGAGTCACTAATTTCTTCATATAAACGAGCATTATAATCCTGTAATTTTGTATTTAAGAGTTCTACTTTAAATTCTTTTTCCCTATTATATTGAAAACCGATGAAGCATAAGGAAAAGGCAGCAAATAAGAGGATAACCGAAAGTAATAATTTACGGTTAAGAGACATAATAGGTTTCTTTGCAGGAGACATAACTATATAATTTTTTAAATAGGCCTATTCATATTCAAAGCAATATCCATAACCAAGGCGGGTTACTATGTACTTTCCATAATCGCCAATCTTCTTTCTTAGGCGGGTAATATTCACATCAATGGTGCGGTCGAGCACATATACTTCATCACTCCATATTTTAGAAAGGATATCTTCTCTTGAAAATACTCTTCCCTTGTTTTGCAATAAAAGAAGTAAAATTTCAAATTCCTTTTTCGTAAGTGAAACTTCGTTACCGTCAATGCTGGCTCTCTTTTTTGTAGTATCAATCACTAAAGAATTGAAGCTTATCTGCTCCGTATTGTCTTGGGGTGTTGTGTTTGCCGTGCGGCGGATAATGGCTTTTACCCGTGATATTACTTCACGTATAGAAAATGGTTTGGATATATAATCATCTGCTCCAAGATTGAAACCTGTGATTGTATCGTTCTCCGTGTCTTTTGCGGTAATAAAGACAATTGGAATATTAGCAGTCTTTTTATCTTTTCTGAGAATACTAGCCATCTTAAATCCTGAGATTTCACCCATCATTACATCCAGTAACAAGAGGTTATAGCTATTTATGTTTAGTTTCAGGGCTTCTTCAGCTGAATTTGCTGTATCAACTTCGTAACCTTCGTTCTCAAGATTAAATTTTAAGATCTCACAAAGATCTTCTTCATCGTCTACTACTAAAATGCGATTAGTGTTCATAACTGCTTTTATTTATGATATAGTACAAATATATACATTCTTATTAATTATTTGCAAAGATGTCACTTTTATGTTACGTATGAATGAAATATGTGTTACAAAGTAGTGACAATGCTTTTCTGTACCAAAACTTATAACTATATTTGTTTCATTATTAAGGACTGAAGATGAAAAAGATAAATATATGGAAGGCTCTGACAATTACTTTGTTGGCATTAATTGTGAGCTTGAGTGGAATCTATCTATACAGGAATGATCTCTTTAGGCACGACTATCAATTTACAGATGATTTAGGCGGTAATATATTCCCCTCTGCAATACTTTCAATTGCCACAACAGATGCAGTAGTGGTTAAACCCGCAGAAAATCATTATTTAGGAAACCCCAAATCAGGATTTATTATACGGATTAAGTCAGCAAGAGCAAATAGCAAGGTTAGAATTACACTCAGTAAAACACCATTCTTTGAAGAATCTGTTTCTGAATTTGTATTAGAGGAATCAAATACAGTATATCAGATATTTCCTGATGTAATTTGGAACTACGAAGCATTAAAAAATAATAATCAGGCTGCTCCGGTAAGCATTTCTGTAGAAGTTGAAATGAATGGAACCAGTCTGGGACAAAAGGTACGCACTTATTCGGTAAGAAGCATTAATGAATGTTTATTGGCCTATCTGGATAGTAAGCAAAGATTTCATGATACAGGGATTTTCTTTGCTGCATACGTGAATGAAGAACATCCCATGATTGATAAACTTCTGCGGGAAGCTTTAAATACTCGTCTTGTTAACCGCTTTGTAGGTTACCAGTCTAGTAACCCGGGTTCGGTAGAAAAGCAAGTGTATGCTTTGTGGAATGTATTGCAAAAACGCAATTTTAAATATAGTTCCGTTTCAACATCCAGCCTTTCTTCCAATGTTGTGTTCTCTCAACGGGTAAGAACCCTTGATGATGCACTGGAATCATCGCAGGTAAATTGCGTAGACGGAAGTGTGCTGTTCGCATCTCTTTTAAGAGCTATCAATATTGATCCTATCTTGGTAAGGATACCCGGGCACATGTTTGTGGGGTACTATCTGGATAAAGCTCATAAAAGAAAAGAGTTTATGGAAACAACAATGATTGGTGATGTAAACCTGGATGAGTTCTTCCCTGATGAACGTTTAGATTCAACTATGGTGGGTAAATCACAGAATGAAATGTCGCGCTTTACCTTTGAGAAGTCGAAAGAATATGCCACTAAATTGTTTAAAAAGAATCTTAGAGGTATAAAAACTCATCAACGTTTTTATATGTATCTTGAAATCTCTAAGGAAGTACGACGTAATATTCAGCCTATAGGCAAATAAAAAGATAATAGATAAAGTTAAGAATAAATATATATGAGTGTACAAGGAAAAAAGTTTATTTCTCCCGGAGTTTGGTTCTCTTTAATTTACCCATCATCCTGGAATGAGTTTGAGGATGCGGAAGATAGTTTCCTATTTTACAATCCCAATAAATGGACCGGAAATTTTCGTATTTCCGCATATCGGGATGATAGAAATAATGAATATGGAAAAGAATCTGTAGATTATGAATTAAAGGAAAACAAGAATGCCTCACAGGTAAAGTTGGGAGAAATGATTTGTGCCTATAGTAAAGAGATGTTTCAGGAAGAAGGAGCCTATTATGTGACTCATGTATGGATTACAGGTGTTGATAATGTGGCTTTTGAATGTACATTTACGGTTCCCCGCGGTAACAGCATAGCGGAGGCTGAAGAAATTATTTCTACTTTGAAAACTTATCCCAAAGGTACACTGCCTGCTCTTGAGATTATTCCAATCCGAGTGTTGGAGATAAATGCTGTTAATGAGGCTTTTGAATGGGCTTCCAATACAATAAAAAAGCAGTTAAAGAAGGATTTTACTTCTATAGAGGAAGATATAGCCAAGATTCAGCAATTAATTGAAAGTGGAAATTTTAAACCTCAGCAAAGAGAGGTGTGGGAATCATTTGGAATTGCTTTTGGTACAATTCTGGAAAATCAAATAGACGGAATGGAGTGGGTAACTGTAATTAAGGGCAAGCAAGAGATTCCGGCACTACGTTTCAAGGAAAGTGAATTGCTTATTTATCCTTCCGAACTGGTGTGGAATTTTGTACGCTCAGAACAAAATTGTGATTTGAATGCCATCTTTGAGGATGTTAAGCAGAAGGTAGAAAAAGAATTGAACTAAAAATTAGTAGATAAAGAGATGGCGAGTTACATGCAGGTAGACGGGCTAACTAAATCTTTTGGAGATTTGGTCCTGTTTAATGAAATATCATTTGGAATTGCAGACGGTCAAAGAATTGGTCTGATTGCTAAAAATGGTAGTGGAAAGACTACCTTATTAAATATTATAGCTGGAAAAGAAGGGTATGATGCGGGAAATATTGTTTTCAGACGAGATTTGCGTGTGGCATATCTGGAACAGGATCCTCATTATCCCGAAGAGCTGACAGTGCTGGAGGCTTGTTTCCATTCAAACAATGATACCGTACAGTTACTTAAAGAGTATGAGGCATGTATGGAAACAGAAGGTCATCCCGGCTTACAGGATTTATTGATTAGAATGGATCATGAGAAAGCATGGGATTATGAACGAAAAGCTAAACAGATTCTTTCGCAATTAAAAATACGGAACCTTGATCAGCAGGTTAAATCTCTTTCCGGAGGACAATTAAAACGGGTGGCTCTTGCCAATACGTTAATCACCGAACCGGAATTGTTGATTCTCGATGAGCCAACCAACCACCTTGATCTGGATATGACGGAGTGGCTTGAAGAATATCTGAGACGCACAAATATCAGTCTGCTGATGGTAACGCACGACCGCTATTTCCTTGATAGGGTTTGTTCGGAAATTATTGAAATTGACAATAAACAAATTTATCAATATAAGGGTAATTATAGCTACTATCTAGAGAAAAGACAAGAACGGATTGATTCAACCAATATTGAAATTGAACGCGCTAATAATCTTTATCGCACAGAGCTAGACTGGATGCGCCGTATGCCGCAAGCACGTGCACATAAGGCGAAATACAGACAAGATGCTTTTTATGAGATTGAGAAGGTAGCCAAACAGCGTTTCAATAATGATAATGTTAAGCTGGAAGTTAAGTCTGCATACATTGGTTCAAAGATATTTGAAGCCGATCATTTATATAAGAGCTTTGGCGACCTGAAAATATTAGATGATTTCTCATATATTTTTGCACGCTATGAAAAGATGGGTATTGTGGGTAACAACGGAACCGGGAAATCGACTTTTATTAAAATACTGATGGGGCAGGCAATGCCCGATAAAGGAACGATTGACATTGGTGAGACAATCCGCTTTGGTTACTATTCTCAGGATGGATTGCAGTTCGATGATCAGATGAAGGTTATTGACGTGGTGCAGGATATTGCTGAAGTAATAGAACTGGGTGATGGTAAAAAACTTACTGCTTCTCAGTTTCTGCAGCATTTCCTTTTCACCCCTGAAACACAGCATAGCTATGTTTACAAATTGAGTGGTGGAGAGAGGAGACGACTTTATCTTTGTACGATATTGATGCGAAATCCTAATTTCCTTGTGCTTGATGAGCCAACTAACGACCTTGATATTATAACGCTTAATGTTCTTGAAGATTATCTGGTTAATTTTAAGGGCTGTGTGATTGTAGTTTCTCACGACCGTTATTTCATGGATAAGGTTGTAGATCATTTACTTGTGTTCAACGGTCAGGGTGACATTCGTGATTTCCCGGGTAACTATTCTGACTACCGCGATTGGAGTGAAGCGAGAAAACAAAAGGAGAAAGAAGCGGAAAAACCAAAAGAAGAAAAGACCGCCCGGGTACGTGAGAATGATAAGCGTAAGATGTCTTATAAAGAAAAGATGGAATTTGCGCAAATAGAAAAAGATATGGAGGAGCTGGAACAGGAAAAAGCTACATTGGAATCAGATCTTTGCAGTGGATCACTTCCTTCAGAATTGTTGGTGGAGAAGTCAAAACGAATTGCTGAGATCATTGATCTTATAGATGAAAAGACAATGCGTTGGCTGGAACTGAGTGAAATTGAAGGCTAAATTATGAATCTGACAAACTATCATAGTCACACTTCTTTCTGCGATGGACGTGCTCCGATGGAAGATTTTGTTAAAGAGGCCGTAAGACAGGGATTTACTTCTTACGGTATCTCTTCTCATGCACCGCTTCCTTTTCCTACCCACTGGACAATGGAAAAAGAAGATGTAGCTGCCTATCTTGAGGAGTTCAAGAACTTAAAGAATGAGTATAAGGATAAGATAGAACTGTATATAGGTCTGGAAATTGATTATCTGGATGAATATAATAACCCTTCTGCAGACTATTTCCAGAATCTTCCGTTGGATTATCGAATTGGTTCTGTGCATCTGTTGAATGATGATAAAGGAGAAATTGTAGATATTGATTGCAGTAAAGAGAACTTTAAGGAAAAGCTGGAGATTCATTTTAATAATGATTTAAAAACAACGGTTCTGGCATATTACAGCAAGTTAATGTCTATGGTTGAATTTGGTGGCTTTGATATTGTGGGACATGCAGATAAGATAGCATACAACGCCTCTTTTTGTCAGCCTGGAGTTACAGAAGAAGTCTGGTATCAGAAAGCGATGAAAGAATTACTTGCACTTATTTCCGAGAAAGGATGTATGATGGAAATAAATACGAAAGCATATCATAAATTGGGCGTTTTTTATCCGGATGTGCCTAATTTCTCTCTAATCAAAGATTTGCATATTCCTGTTCTGGTAAATTCAGACTCTCATTATCCCGAACTTGTAAATGATGGACGTGCTGAAGCTCTTCAGGCATTAAAGGCTGCAGGAATAAATACAGTGATGGAACTTGTTGCGAGTAAGTGGAAAGAAATGCCCATCTTTATCTAGCATTTCTATTCTGCCCGCTTGCAATTATTGGATGCAAAGAATGCATCTAGTTGCTTCTCATAATTACCTAAAACCACCAGATGATGGTTTCCTATAGGATTCCGTAGAAAATAATCTACCGGATTGTCTAATTTGACACGAATCTGTGTGCGGCATACATTTACGTAATTTGTATTTTCAAGTAACCTTCCGGAAGAAACAAAATATTCATCCAGGCATTCACCGCCACACTTCACAATTGTGATGTCTCCCGTAGGCAAAATTCCCTGAATAGACACGCCCGTATTGCTTTCAAAATGACTTCTAAGGATATATTGTTCGGTTAGTTTTGTGCTTACACTGCAATGAGCAAATACCATTTCATTGTTTTTGAGATTAATCTGTATGGGATTTGCCATGAATGGAGTATTACCGGTTACAGCTTTAATAGCCAGAAAAGTGAAGATTGATTGTAAATCTCCTTCACACCCCGCAAGTATTCCTTCATCATTGAGTAAAGAAAGAGCCAGGCATCCGGTGGTTCCCAGCAGGTTAATCAGTTTATAGCAACTTAATGTTATAGCTGATAACTTTTCTTTTTCACAAATCTGTTTAATTGCTTTGTAAACGCGCATTGCTTTTATCATATCTTCAGGAGATGCCTCCCTGCATGCCAATGCTTTTCCTGCTATAATAGCCGCTTGTTCTCCAACCTCATCATCACTGATAAGCTCATACCTGTTTGTTACATTCTCAATGGGAATATTCACAAATTCTATTCCCCAACGGCGTTTAGTCAGCAAATAATCCACGCTGCTTGCTATTAACCATGAGGATGGAGTGCCTATTACTCCAATCCTTCTTCCTTTGATAGCTTTTTGAGCTTCAAAATTATTATAATGAACCAGAATTCTCTGTATAATTGTTTTTGTATCTCCATGAAGTATCTCAGACTTGAGTCCCTTGCATTGCAACCAATAAGAGATTTCCAATGATGCGGAAAGAGAGTTCTGCATTCCATTGGTAAGCATAATCATTGGTTGAGGAAGCGATTCAAAGCATCGGACTACAAACTTTTCTGTACCACCTGTTGCTATGAAAACAAGCTTAAAGTCATCTTCGGTCAGTGTATATAAATCCTTGTAATCTACTATTTTTATGGTGTAAAACTTCTCTAGTTCACTGAGAAGTACTTCATGCATCTTATAGATAGATGCCTGTTTCTGTAAAGCAGACGTAAAGGTAATGAGATGAATGGTAATCATAACAGCATCCATATTAAGGTTACACAAACTTACATATTTTATTTGAATTAATACATCTTTATAACAAAATCTTATTTTAAAGAAAACTAAACTATGTTTTTGTTAACAATTTGTTTGCTTGGTTACTTTTGAAGTTCTATCTTTGCAGCTCAATTGAAAATATATTTTAATACTTAAAAGTATGCCAACTATATCCATTCGTGGAAATGAAATGCCAGCTTCACCAATCAGAAAGCTTGCTCCGCTAGCTGATGCAGCTAAACAAAAAGGAATTCACGTGTTTCACCTGAATATCGGTCAGCCCGATCTTCCTACACCTCAAGCTGCTATTGATGCAATCCGTAATATTGATCGTACTATTTTGGAATATAGTCCTAGTGACGGTTACAGAAGTTATCGTGAAAAACTTACTCATTATTACGCGAAATTTAATATAAATCTGACAGCGGACGATATTATCATTACTACAGGTGGATCTGAAGCGGTGCTTTTTGCATTTATGTCTTGCCTTAACCCAGGCGATGAGATTATTGTTCCTGAACCAGCTTATGCCAATTATATGGCGTTCGCTATTTCTGCCGGAGCTGTGATTCGTACTGTGGCAACTACTATTGAAGAAGGTTTCTCTCTTCCAAAGGTTGAAAAGTTTGAGGAACTGATCAACGAGCGTACTAAGGGTATTCTTATTTGTAATCCAAACAACCCTACCGGTTATTTATATACTCGCAAAGAGATGAATCAAATCAGAGATATGGTTAAGAAATATGACCTGTTTTTATTCTCTGATGAGGTTTACCGTGAGTTTATTTACACCGGTTCGCCATATATTTCAGCTTGTCACCTTGAAGGAATTGAAAACAATGTTGTATTGATTGATTCAGTATCTAAAAGATATTCTGAGTGCGGTATCCGTATTGGCGCTTTAATCACTAAGAATAAAGAAGTTCGCAATGCCGTTATGAAATTCTGTCAGGCTCGTCTTAGTCCACCTTTAATAGGGCAGATTGCTGCTGAGGCTTCTTTAGACGCTCCGGAAGAATATAGCAGAGAAGTATATGACGAATATGTGGAACGCCGTAAGTGCTTAATTGACGGATTGAATAAAATACCGGGAGTTTATTCTCCAATTCCGATGGGAGCTTTCTATACAGTGGCTAAACTCCCTGTTGATGATTCCGATAAGTTCTGTGCATGGTGTCTTTCTGATTTTCAATATGAAGGAGAAACAGTATTTATGGCTCCGGCTTCGGGTTTCTATACCACTCCGGGAGCAGGATACAATGAAGTACGTATTGCTTATGTGCTAAAGAAAAAGGATCTTACCCGTGCACTTTTTATTCTGAGTAAAGCGCTTGAAGCTTATCCGGGAAGAGTTGATTAATGGTTCTTTATGAAGCAGTATGATTACATAACGCTTTCTAAAGCTCTTGGAATTATATTGGTCGTTGTCGGTCATTTTACTTCCACGGTATATATGCCCGCATACTATATTGAAATGAAAAATCTTATTTTTTCGTTTCATATGCCGTTATTTATGGTTTTGTCCGGCTTTCTGTTTCAGATGTCTTTGTGCCGTAAGCCGGGCAAAATTTCTTTGCTTCCTTTCTTTAAGAAGAAGTTTCTGCGTTTAATGGTTCCTTATTTCTTTATCTCGGCAGCTATAGCCTTGCTCAATTTTGTTCTAGGGTTCTTTATGCCGGTAAAACGAATGGTAGACTGGCATTATCTTCTTGAAATCTTTTATACGAATGTTGGAGGATCGGCCGTTTTTCTTTGGTTTATCTATACCCTTTTTGTGATATTCCTTATTTCAGTTCTCTGTATGCGGATTAAAGGAGGAATTACTATTCTGGGAATTCTTTCGGCAGTTCTCTATTTTATACCTCTGCCACAGCTGTTCTATTTATCGTTTGTTCATTCGTTTATTCTATATTTCTGGGGAGGAATGGTTCTGTTTTTACTCACAGACAGCCAAAAACTCCGCATCTCTTTTGCTCAGACTCTTGGCGCGATGCTTTTATTCGTTTTTGCCTATTGTGGAAAAGAATGTTTTTCCATTGAATATGTGAAGTCATGTCTTAACTTGATTTGCGGTTTTGCTGGTAGTTACATGATTATTTGCATTGCTTATTTATTCTTTCATAAAGAGAATAAATGGTTCATGTCTTTAGGACAATACAGTGCATATATCTATCTGCTTCACATGGCAGGAGTTTATTTTGTAAGAATTGTATATGAGAAAATAGGTTTGTTGACTCCACTGACTTATGGCGTCGCCTTAGTTGTGGCAGTTATCACCGGACTTGTGGTTCCGGTGCTGCTGACAAAATATGTTATACATAAAAATAAGTCATTAACCTTTTTAATGGGAGGAAAATAAAATGAATCTTTCGCTTTTTATAGCTCGAAGAATATATTCCGGAAAAGAAGTTGGTAAACAAGTATCAAAGCCGGCTGTGCGTATTGCTATGTTTGGCATTGCTATCGGATTGGCAGTGATGATTGTCTCAGTGGCAGTGGTTATAGGTTTTAAGGATGAAATTAAAAGTAAGGTTATTGGATTTGGTTCTCATATACAAGTGAGCAACTTTGATTCTTCACTTTCTTATGAAACACGCCCGGTAGTTACGAATGATAGCGTGGTGAAAGTTATATCTTCTATTCCCGGAATAAAGCACGTGCAGCGTTTCTCTACAAAACCGGGAATGATAAAGACTGACAATGCATTTCAGGGAATGGTCTTAAAAGGAGTAGGGCAGGAGTTTGATCCTACCTTCTTTCGCCAGCATTTAGTTGAAGGGGAAGTGCCAAAATTTAACGACTCATCTTCTTCAAACGAAGTACTTATTTCCAAGGCTTTGGCAAATAAACTGCGTTTAAAGTTGGGAGATAAGATTTATACCTATTTTATTCAGGAAGAGGTCCGGGCCCGTCGACTCACTATTAAGGGAATATATCAGACTAACTTCTCTGAGTTTGATAATCTGTTTCTGCTGACTGATATTCATACTGTGAATCGTTTGAATCAGTGGGAGCCGGAGCAGTCAACCGGAATGGAACTTCAGATTAACAATTATGATGATTTGGATAAAGTAGCTTATAGTGTATATAAACATGTAGATAAGGAAGTAGATAAATACGGAGGAGTTTATTATGTACAGACAGTGAAGCAACTAAATCCGGCAGTCTTTGCATGGCTTAGTCTGCTCGATATGAATGTCTGGGTTATCCTTATTCTGATGGTTGGTGTAGCCGGATTTACTATGATATCAGGGCTATTAATAATTATCCTTGAAAGAACCAATATGATTGGTATTCTTAAAGCTCTAGGTGCAAAGAATTACAGTATCCGTGAAATATTCCTTTATTTCTCTGTGTTCTTAATTGGGAAAGGAATGTTCTGGGGAAATGTGGTAGGTTTGTTATTCTGTTTTGTTCAGTCAAAATTCCAGCTATTCAAGTTAGACCCTGATACATATTATATTGACCATGTGCCTGTGGAGTTCAATATATGGCTATTTCTTCTTATTAATGCGGGAACATTTATTGCTTCGGTATTGATGCTGGTAGGTCCTTCTTATCTGATTTCCAAGATTCACCCAGCCAAATCAATACAGTTTGAATAGTCTTGTTCTTTTGCGGGCGGAACAAATGGCTCTATCCAAAAAGCTTCCGTCAATAAATAAAAAAACAACCAGATAAACCAACCGGTATAACCTGTTTAGTTTGCAGGTATACGGCTTTGTTTTGGTGTGTAAAGCAACCGGTACTCTTTTTATGAACGATAGAAATCTGTTGCTGTGATTTTTATATGTTAATAAATCTATATTCAATGTTGAAAATAGGTGTCTATTTAACCTGAAAGTGGTCTGTGGGCATGGTTCTATCAAAATTAAATAGCTGATTAAGAGTGGTTAAACACTTTTTAACTCTGTTTAGAGCTAAAAACATGGAATTATTCGGGTTGTTTTCTGTCCTACTATTTTATTTTTAAATATAAAAGCCTGATTATTAGGCGCGGGCTTTTTATACCGCCCCCCTTATAAAACAAAAAAATGGCATAGTTGCCCGCGCACATTATTTTCTAATTTCTTTCTAATTCAGTCTTAGGAGATTATAATTGCTTTTATTCTGCTGTTTAGTGAAGTGGCTGTACTTTTGTCAAAAAATACTAGACCAATGAACAGGCGAATTTTTATTTTCTTTTTTCTGCTACTTTCTTTCCGGCTAGCTGCTCAACAGGAACCAATGTCACTTAATTTAAAGGATGCCGAGAAGCGCTTTCAGGAGCATAATCTATCTTTGATTGCCGAACATTATAATATAGATATGGCCCGTGCACAGGTTATGCAGGCAAAGCTGTTTGAAAATCCTGTGATTTCTTTCGAACAGAATGTCTATAATGGTTTGAATGGCAGGTATTTCGACTTTGGAAAGCAGGGTGATTGGAATGCAAGTATAGAGCAGGTTATCAGTATTGCCGGACAGCGAAATCAGCGTATCAGACTGGAGAAAGCAAATCAAAAGACTGCGGAATATCAGTTTGAAGAAGTATTGCGAACATTACACAGTGAATTGAACAGTACGTTTGCTCAGATTTATTTTTCATCTAAGTCACTGGATGTTTATGACAAGGAAATATCTTCCCTTGAACAGTTGCTTCGGGTTATGAAAGAACAGCAAAGTAAGGGTAATGTATCCATGTTGGAAAGTGCCCGAATCGAAGCTCTATTGTTTTCTTTAAGAAAAGAAAAGACTGAAGCCGAAGATGCTCTTCATTCTTTGCGGGGAGAATTGAATATATTGTTATCACTTCCGCCACAACAGGAAGTAAAACTGCTGTTCGATGAAGGAATATTCAAACAGATAGATGTTTCTTCTCTCTCTTTATCAGCTCTTGAAAGTCAGTTGTTGGAACGCCCGGATATAAAACTAGCAAATGCTCAGATGGAAGCTTCGCAGGTAAATCTGAAATTGCAAAAGGCGTTGGCTTATCCCTCTGTATCTCTCAAGGGGGCGTATGATAAATCAGGTAGTTTTATGAATAATTACTTTGGTTTGGGATTCAGTGTTTCCGTTCCTGTGTTTAACAGAAATCAGGGAAACATAAAGTCTGCCCGCTTAGAAACAGAGCAAAATAACACAGAGAAAAGTATGACTCAGGAAAAAGCAAAGACGGAACTTTACATGGCGTATACCCGCTTGCAGAAATCACTGGAGCTATATAAACAGTCAAACGAAGCATTAGAACACGACTTTGAACACCTTATTGCAGGTGTAAACGATAACTTCCGGAAACGGAACATCAGCATGCCCGAATTTATTGATTATTATGAGAGTTATAAGAACGTTTGCCTGCAACTCAACGAAACCCGCAAAAACGTTCTTCTGGCTATGGAGAATCTGAACACAGTAACCGGCCGCACTCTTTTTTCCTATTAAAATAAAACAATAGCTATATGAATAGAAATCTGTTTTTGTTGCCCGCAGTAATGATCTGTTTGGGTGCCTGTTCACGTTCAGCGAAACAACAGGATGACAAAATAAAACCGTTGTCAATGACGGATAGTCTGAAGAAAGTAGTGACACTTGATACAGTGAACATGAGAACTGCTGCTAATGAAATGATGCTTAACGGACGTGTAACCTTTAATCAGGAAAAGGTAGCGAAGGTATACTCCATTTTTGGAGGAAACGTAACAGATGTTTATGCTGAGATTGGTGATTATGTAAGGAAAGGGCAAGTACTTGCCGTTATAAGAAGTGGTGAAGTAGCCGATTATCAGAAACAGTTAAACGATGCCAATCAGCATTCTTTGGTAGCCAAACGTAATTTGCAGACTGCAGAAGACATGTCTCGTTCGGGGATGGCTTCCGATAGAGAACTATTGCAGGCAAAACAGGAAATGGCTAATGCCAGATCAGAACAAAAGCGTGTAAAAGAGGTCTATAACATCTATCACATATCTGGTAATTCAGGATATCGTATAAAGGCTCCGGTTTCAGGATTTGTAGTTGACAGAAAAGTGAACAAGGATATGCAGATCCGTTCAGATCAGAATGAAGAACTATTTACTATCTCCGGTCTGGACAATGTGTGGGTTATGGCTGATGTATACGAAAGCGATATTAGTAAGGTGAGGGAAGGAGCTCCTGTGAGAATCACTACTCTGGCTTATCCCGATAAAGAATTTACAGGAGTGATAGACAAGGTTTATAATATGCTTGATGATGAAAGTAAAACAATGAGTGCCCGTGTAAGGCTTAAGAATGAGCATTATTTATTGAAACCGGGAATGTTTGCAAATGTTTTCGTTCAATGTCAGCCATCTGGAAAATCAATGCTTTGCATTCAGACTAAAGATCTTATTTTCGATGGCGGAAAGCAATATGTAGTGGTGGTACAACAGAATAAAGAATTGAAGGTTTGCGAAGTGGTGGTTGATAATCAGCAGGGAAAATACTCCTATATAAGTTCCGGAATCAAAGAAGGAGATATTCTCGTTGGACAGAATGCGCTATTGGTTTATAATGCTTTGAATGTTGATTAAATACAGTTTGAACAATGCACAAATTTATAGATAGAATAATAGCTTTCTCGCTCAAAAATAAATTCTTTATTTTTTTCTGTACAACAATTGCAGTAATTGCGGGAATAGTGTCATTTAAGAATACGCCTATTGACGCCTTTCCCGATGTGTCAAATACCAAAGTGACGATCATTACTCAGTGGCCGGGAAGAAGCGCAGAGGAAGTTGAGAAGTTTATTACGATTCCTATTGAAATTTCAATGAACTCGGTTCAAAAGAAAACGGATATTCGTAGTACAACTTTGTTTGGACTTTCGGTAATTAATGTCATGTTTGATGATCATGTTGACGACTCTTTTGCACGTCAGCAGGTTTATAATTTATTAGGTGATGCCGATCTTCCGGATGGTGTTAAACCGAATGTGCAGCCAATTTCAGGCCCTACAGGAGAAATTTTCCGTTATACACTTCGGAGTAAAAACAGAAGCGCCCGGGAACTTAAAACTATTCAGGACTGGACTATTGAACGTAATTTGCGTTCTGTGCCCGGCGTGGCAGATATTGTTAGCTTTGGTGGTGAGGTGAAAACTTTTGAAGTAAGCGTAAACCCCAATCAACTGAGAAATTACGGAATCAGCTCACTGGAATTGTATAATGCCATTGCCAAAAGTAATATAAACGTAGGAGGAGATGTTATAACCAAGAGTTCGCAGGCCTATGTGGTAAGGGGAATTGGTCTTATCAACGATCTGGATGAAATCAGAAATATTGTTGTAAAGAACATCAAAGGCACACCTGTTTTGGTAAGACATCTGGCCAACGTTCACGAATCTGCATTGCCCAGATTAGGACAAGTTGGGCGTATGGCAGATAATGATGTGGTAGAGGGTATAGTACTTATGCGTAAGGGAGAAAATCCTGGTGCTGTGATAGCCGATTTAAAAGCAAAAATAACCGATATTAATAAAAATGTATTGCCTAAAGATGTAGAGATTGTACCTTTCTATGACAGGGAGAATTTAGTGAATCTGGCGGTTGATACGGTAACGCATAATCTGATTGAAGGAATATTACTCGTAACTTTTATAGTACTTATTTTTATGGCAGATTGGCGGACAACAGTAATAGTTTCCATAGTAATTCCATTAGCACTGTTGTTCGCCTTTATCTGCTTAAATATAATGGGTATGTCTGCCAATCTGCTTTCTATGGGAGCCATTGACTTTGGTATAATAACCGATGGAGCAGTGGTAATGGTAGAAGGATTATTTGTAGCATTAGATGCACGAGCCCGGGAAGTGGGAATGCCTACCTTTAATCGCATGTCAAAAATGGGATTAATCAGAAATACGGCAAAAGAAAAAGGTAAAGCGGTATTTTTCTCTAAATTGATTATTATCACGGCACTTCTTCCGATTTTCTCTTTTCAAAAGGTTGAAGGCAAGATGTTCTCACCATTGGCATTTACACTTGGATTTGCCTTGCTTGGTGCACTGATTTTTACTCTGACTTTAGTCCCTGTTTTATCTTCCATGTTGCTGAAAAAGAATGTGCGTGAGAAGGATAATCGTTTCGTGAAGTATATCAATGATAAATTCGCAGCTTTCTTTGAACGATGTTATTCGCATAAGAAACTAACAATCTTAGTGGCAACAGCTATTGCTGTAGCAGGGTTAGCTTCATTTTCTTTGCTGGGTTCGGAATTCTTGCCTCAGCTCAACGAAGGATCTATTTATGTCCGGGCAACTCTTCCTCAAAGTATTTCGTTGAATGAGTCTGTTGCTCTGGCCAATAAAATGCGGAAAGAACTGGCTTCTTTTCCGGAAGTAAAACAAGTTCTTTCACAAACAGGCCGTCCTAATGATGGAACAGATGCTACAGGATTTTATAATATAGAATTCTTTGTAGACATTTATGCGGAAAAGGATTGGAAGAGTGGTCTAACCAAAGCGCAGCTTATTGAAAAAATGCAGAATCGGCTTTCCGTCTATCCGGGTATTGATTTTAATTTCTCGCAACCTATCACGGACAATGTGGAGGAGGCTGCCAGTGGTGTTAAAGGTTCCATTGCCGTGAAGGTTTTTGGAAAGGATTTATATAAATCGGAAAAGAAAGCAGTTGAAATCAACAAGATTCTATCGAAAGTGAAAGGTATTGAAGATTTGGGCGTTATTCGTAATATCGGTCAGCCGGAACTCCGTATAGAATTAAATGAGAAGATGCTTGCCCGCTATGGTGTTGCTAAAGAAGATGTGCAATCTATCATTGAAATGGCAATTGGTGGTAAATCGGCTTCATTGCTTTATGAGGATGAACGAAAGTTTAATATTGTTGTTCGATACAGCCCTGAATTTAGGAAAACAGAAGATGAAATAGGTAAGATTCTGGTTCCGGCTATGGATGGATCAATGATCCCTATTAAAGAGTTGGCAGAGATTAAAACAATAACCGGGCCTTTAATTATTTTTCGTGATGATCATTCCCGTTTTTGTGCAGTGAAGTTCTCAGTACGTGGAAGAGATATGGGAACAGCTGTAGCCGAGGCACAGAAAAAAGTAAAAGCTTCAGTCCATCTTCCGGAAGGGTATTCACTTAAGTGGACCGGCGATTTTGAGAATCAGCAACGAGCATCCAACAGGCTTGGACAGGTTGTACCTATTAGTATTGCGATAATCTTTATCATTCTTTTTGTATTGTTCTCTAATGCCCGTGACGCCGGACTGGTGCTGCTCAATGTTCCTTTTGCCGCTGTGGGCGGTATAGTGGCTCTGATTATAACGCATTTCAATTTTTCAATTTCAGCGGGTATTGGTTTTATTGCGCTGTTTGGTATCTGTATTCAGAATGGGGTGATTATGATTTCGGATATTAAGGAGAATTTAAAGAAGAAACTCTCTTTAGAAGATTCAATAAAGAGGAGTATGCATTCCCGGGTACGACCTGTGGTAATGACTGCTGCTATGGCTGCTATCGGATTAATGCCGGCAGCAATGAGCCATGGAATTGGATCGGAATCGCAGCGCCCACTTGCAATTGTAATTATTGGCGGACTTGTAGGAGCTACTTTCTTTACTCTATTCGTCTTTCCACTTATTGTGGAAATTATATATAGAAAGATGCTATATGATAAACATGGTAATTTGCATCAAAAGAAATTATAATAATTATCTTTGTAATTATACAATCTAATAGATCGATATGGCAAAAATTATATTGGTAGAGGATGAAATTAACATAGCCTCGTTTATAGAACGTGGATTGAGTGAGTTTGGACATGAGGTTAGTGTGGCCTATGATGGTGTTGAGGCTTGGGAACTGATTCGTAAAGAAACATTTCAGTTGCTTATCTTTGACATTATCATGCCTCGGATGGGTGGGCTTGAACTATGCAAACTTTATCGCCAGAACTATGGATTCCAATCTCCGGTAATTATGCTTACAGCTTTAGGTACAACAGAAGATATAGTAAGTGGACTGGATGCGGGAGCTGATGATTATCTTGTTAAACCTTTTAGCTTTCAGGAGTTGGAGGCAAGAATAAAAGCCCTGCTTCGCAGAGGAAATGAGGAGGGGCTTATCGGCATGCTTACTTGTGGTGACTTGACTTTGAATTGTATTACAAGGAGAGCCGAACGTAATGGCCTTGAAATAGATTTAACAGTTAAAGAATACCGTTTGCTGGAGTGTTTTATGACACATCAGGGGTGCATGCTTACTCGCTCCATTCTTCTTAAAGATGTTTGGGACAAGAATTTTGATACAAACACAAATGTTGTGGATGTTTATGTAAACTACCTACGGGCAAAGATTGATAAGAACTTTGACGATAAACTTATTCATACGGTTGTAGGAATGGGATATATAATGGAAGCACATTAATATAGAAGATTATGAAGTTAGGGCATAAAATAGCCATGTTTTACACTACGGTTACAGTCTGTATTATAACCTTAGTCATAATTATCTTTTATTTCTTTACATCTCATTACATAGATAAAATCTTTGATTCATTATTGGTCGAGAAAGTAAATCTTACAGCACAGAAGCATTGGGAAAAAGATGAAGTGGATCCTCGTACCTATAAAATAATAGAACAAAAGTATGATGAACTATTGCCTAATGCAGAAGAAATACTCTTAAATGTTGATAGTCTTTCATTTTCAAAAGGTAAGTTATATACTTATCTTACCCGGAAACAGGTTGCTAGTTTGCTGGCTGGTTCATTAATTCATTTCAAAAATGACAATCAATTAGGAGTTGCGTTGTATTATCCCGACAATCAGGGTGATTTTATTGCTATCGTTCTGTCACAGAATACTTATGGAGAAAGAATTCATCAGCACATGCTTGTATTGATGATTCTGCTTTTGCTTTTTAGTTCTGTATTGATATACATAACTGGGCGCGTATATTCCAGTAGAATAATTGCACCGTTGCACCAGATACTTGACGAACTGAAAAGAATTCGTGGTAATAATCTGAAAATGCGTTTAAAAACATCCTCTAATAAAGATGAGCTGGATCAGCTTACCTGCACGCTGAATGAAATGCTTGACAGGCTTGATTCTGCTTTCCAGTCTGAGAAATCATTTATATCCAATGCTTCTCATGAATTGAATAATCCCATAACTGCCATTCAGGGAGAATGTGAAATTACCTTGCTAAAGGAACGCTCTGTTGCTGAATATCAAAAGGCACTGGAACGTATATTTGCTGAAAGTAAACGAATATCTCAACTGACAAGGAATTTATTATTCCTTTCACACCAGGATGAAGAGTTTCTTAAAAACTCAATAGAGTCCGTTTCTTTAGATGATATTTTACGTCAATTAGCTGATGATGTAAGTAGGGTAAATTTTATTTCAGAGAAGAGACCCAATAATTTGTTTATATTAAAAGCCAACCCTTATTTGCTGAAAATTGCATTTCAGAATATTATTACGAATGCTTGTAAATATTCAAAAGATAAAGTGGATGTAAGGCTTTTTATGGCTGATGAGAAGATTGTTGTTGAAGTAGAAGATTATGGAATAGGTATTCCTGAAAACGAAATAAATAAGATTTTTCAGTCTTTCTATCGGGCTACAAATACAAGAGCCTATTCCGGAAATGGAATAGGCTTGAGTTTGTCTTTTAAGATATTCTCCATATATGGAGGTAAGATTGATATCGTTTCGGAATTAAATAAGTATACTAAGTTTTCTGTTACCTTTTCATGTAATCAGCTTTTCCACGAATCTTTCTGAATAATTTAAATTGCAGTACATCAAGAGGTTCTGTCACATCAAAGATAGGCAGAGTGAAGTAGTATTTCTTTTCTTCAAAATCCGTTGCTGTCTGGTTTATAATTATTACCTGCATAATGTAACGGAGAATATATGCCAGAATAGCAATACCAAGTACCACCCATTGTTTATCAATGATACCAAATGCAATAGTTGCAATGGTTATTGCCAATAATAGTAAGCGTGATGTTGTTTCAAAACCTAATAAATACCGTTGCATACCATGATAATAGTGTGATGTAGCCAGATAACTGACTTTTTCTTCTTTCCAGCTTTTAAATCCGTATGCAGGTTCCATTCTGATAATTGCTCCTGGTGATGTTTCCACTCTTGTGTTGAATGGTGTTGCAACCTGATTGATAAACAAATCATCATCACCACGTTGCAGATTAAGGTGAGAAGAGAACCCTTTATTCTTGAAGAATAATTCTTTGCGATAGGCCATGTTACGGCCAATACCCATATAAGTTTTATTAATCAGAGCAAATCCCAGGTAGCGCATTGACATAAAAAGATTACTGAAAGCAACTTTACGTTGGAACCATCCATTCTCTTGCTCATATCCGCTATAACCTAAAACGATATCCGTACGAGGAGAGAAGTTTCTGGCCATCAGCTTTAACCAGTCTTTACTGGCCGGACGACAATCTGCTTCCGTAAAGACTAACCAGTTATGTTTGCTGGCTTTAATTCCCAGAGTGAGTGCTAACTTTTTACGACTGATGTAGCGTGCTCCATCAGGGGTAAAAGTGTGATAAAGATTAGTGTATTTTTCTTCAAATGCTGAAAGAACATCTTCACTTTCATCTGTAGATCCATCATTGATAACAATAACTTCAAACTCCGGGTAATCTTGCTCAAGAACAGAAGGCAAATACTTTTGCAGATTTTCCGATTCATTACGTGCGCTAATAATTACTGATATAGGAGGGAGTTCTGTCTCATAAATCAAATCTCCATTATTAGCAGTCTTGTTATGTGCATGTAATTGATTGTATAAGCTGAAATAGTAGATAATCTGTATGATTAGAAACAAACCAAGTGAGACTAATAATATAATCTCAACTGTATTGAAGGTAAATAAGTTCATTGCGTATTTTCTGTTTTTTTGTTGCTGCAAAATTAAACTAAATATTGGAATTAATATCTATAGTATTCGTTTTTTGCAACATAATATTTTGTATTAGCCAATGCTTGACAGATAATAAAAAAGGGATAAACTTTTGGTTCATCCCTTCATCTTATTCTCTTTTAAATTACATCAGTTCATCTGAGGTATATCCTTTAGGAAGTGCTCTGCAATTATATCCCGAAGCCATAATCTCACCGTATGCACCGGCGGAACGAAGAGCAAATAAATCTCCTCTTTTAGCTTTGTTCATGTCGAACGCTTTACCAAATACATCCGAAGATTCACATATTGGTCCAACTACATCATATTTTTCTATCGGCTCTTCAGAAGTGATATTTTCTATCTTATGATAAGCCTGATATAATGCCGGACGAATAAGGTCTGTCATTCCACCATCAAGAATTGCAAATTGTTTATTTGCTCCTTGCTTGATGTATAATACTTTGCTGATCAAACTTCCGCACTGGCCCACAATTGATCGTCCCAATTCAAAATGCAATGTTTGTGATGGACTCAATTTTAAATGTTTATGGAATGTAGCGAAGTATGCTGCAAAATCAGGAATAGGCTGTCTGTTTGGATGTTGGTAATCAATACCTAATCCACCACCTACATTAATATGTTCCACAATAATGCGGCGTTTGTACATGTGCTCCTGTATTTCGTTTATACGATTACAAAGTCCTACGAAATCTCCCATATCAAGGATTTGTGAACCGATATGGAAATGCAGGCCTAATAATTTTACATTAGGAAGTTCGTTTACCTTATCAAGTACATCGTCCATATCTTCCATATTAATACCAAACTTATTTTCTTTCAGTCCGGTAGTAATATTGGCATGAGTATGCGCACCTACATTGGGATTAATACGTAAAGCAACTGAGGCAATCTTGCCTTTTGCACCAGCAAGTTCATTAATGACTTCAAGTTCCGGAATAGATTCTACGTTAAAGCAGAAAATGCCGTAATCTAATCCAAGATTAATTTCCCAGTCGGCTTTTCCTACCCCGGCAAATACAATCTTTGAAGCAGGGAAACCAGCTTTTATTGAGGCACGAATCTCTCCGCCACTAACACAGTCGGCTCCTAAATAATTCTCTCTGATAATAGAAAGAACTTTTGAGTTGGCATTAGCCTTCACAGCATAGTGAACAATGTAATTACCGTACTTTTTTGCTTCATTGTTTACGCAATCAAGTGTATCCCGTAATATTTTAGTATCGTAAAAATAGAATGGTGTTTCTAATTCACGGAATTTATTTATTGGGAAGGTCCCTTTCATATCCATTTATTTATTATTGAACAGCACATTGCTGAGAGATTGTAATGCTTCTTTTTTATCAGATTCCCGGATAAGGAATGAAATATTGTAATTACTTCCTCCAAAGGAAATCATACGAACCGGAATGTTGCGCATAGCATCAAGAGCTGTGGCTTCGAATCCTACATTTTCCCATTCTAAATCACCAACAACGCAAACAATACACATATCTTTGTCAACAGTAACAGTACCGTATTTCTTCAGATCATCAAGAATCTCAGGCAAGTGTTTTGTGTTGTCTACTGAAACCGAAACACCAACTTCCGATGTACAAACCATGTCAATTGAAGTCTGGTAGCTTTCAAAGATCTCAAATACCTTGCGAAGGAATCCGTGCGCAAGCAGCATACGGCTTGACTTGATTTTGATCGCAGTGATATTATCTTTTGCAGCAACAGCCTTAATCTTGCTCTTCTCAGTTTCGTTAGATATTAATGTACCCGGAGCACTAGGTTCCATCGTATTTAATAAACGAACCGGAATATTTCCATATTTAGCAGGTTGCACACAAGTGGGATGAAGAATCTTTGCTCCGAAGTAAGCTAATTCAGCAGCTTCTTCAAAATGCAACTGACGTACAGGAGTTGTTTTATCAACAACGCGAGGATCATTGTTGTGAAGACCGTCTATATCTGTCCATATCTGAATCTCAGAGGCTTTAACTGCTGCACCAATTAATGAAGCGGTATAGTCACTACCTCCGCGCTGCAAGTTATCTATTTCGCCATAAGCATTGCGGCAAATGAAACCTTGAGTGATATAAATTTCAGCGTCCGGAAAAAGTTCTAATTGTATTTGAAGCTTCTCTTTAATATATGTAGGATCTGGTTCAGCGTTTTTGTCTGTACGCATAAATTCCAAAGCAGGAAGTAAAACTGATTTCACTCCACATTCGCAAAGATAATTAGTTACCATTGCAGTGGAAATCAATTCACCTTGTGCAAGAACCACTTTTTCTTCAAAAAGTGTAAATAGATCTTTGGTGTAAGAACGAATATAGTCAAAATGGGATTTTATAATCTCAAGTCCTTTCTGTTTATATTCTGCTGTAGAATAGAGCTCATCAACATGTTGTTTATATTTCTTTTCCAACTTATTGATAATTTCATTAGCACCTTCAGGATTCTTTTTATATAAGTAATCCGAAATTTCAACTAAAGTATTTGTTGTGCCTGACATTGCAGAAAGCACTACAATCTTCTTTTCACCATCGGTTATTAATTTGGCTACCTCTTTCATCCGTTCGGCAGAACCAACGGAAGTACCTCCAAACTTTAAAACTTTCATCTTCTTTACACTATTAAATTAATATTTATTCTTTATCCGTATCCTCTTCACTTACAAATTCGGCTTGCGAGCAAGTCGTTTCTAAGATCGGTTCCTTATTCTCTTGCTTTTCTTGTTCTGTAGTTTCCTGAACTATTGTCTCTTTATAAAACTCTTGAGTTACATCCAGTAATTCATTGTTTTTACATCTGAGAACTAATCCCGGAAACTCTTTCAGCAATTGAATATTATGTGTTGTCATAATCACAGAAGATCCATTGCGGCTAATGTTATGAAGTAGCTCTACGATTTTTCTTCCTGTTTCTGAATCCAGATTACCTGTTGGCTCGTCGGCCAGGATAATAGAGGGGGAGTTTAGTATAGCTCTGGCAATAACAATGCGCTGTTGCTCTCCACCGGAAAGCTCATTGGGTATTTTATTCCCTTTATCAGCCATTCCCACTTGTTCTAAAACCTCTGCAATCCGATCTTTTATTTCCTGTTTGTTTTTCCAACCGGTAGCACGCAATACAAACTCCAGATTGTCGTTTACAGTGCGATCTGTGAGTAGCTGAAAATCCTGGAACACTATTCCTAACTTTCGTCTTAGTTGCGGAATATTTTTTCGTTTAATGGTTCGCAGATTATTTCCTAAAACTTCAGCTTCTCCTGAAACGATACTCAATTCTCCATAAATAGTTTTAAGCAGACTCGTTTTTCCGGAGCCTACTTTCCCTATTATATATAAAAAATCGCCAGCATTGAGTCGCATATTCACATTGTTCAGCAACCAGTTATCCTGTTGGGCAATTTCTACATTCTGATAGTTAATGAGTGGTTCGCTCATATTATTTTAGCTTTTATTCTTTATGTCTTTTTTTAAGTTCGCGGGCCAGGTCTTCAATTCGATAGCCCTTAGAAGTGAGAAGAACAATCAGGTGATAAATCAAATCTGATGCTTCATATATTAAACGGTCATTTGTTCCGTTAGTAGCTTCAATTACAGTTTCTACAGCCTCTTCACCTACCTTTTGAGCCATTCGGTTTACTCCGGAATTAAATAAAGAAGTAGTATATGATTTTTCAGGCATTTCCTCATGGCGTTTGCAGATAAAATCCTGCAAATACTTTAGAAACATTATGTCTTCTGTGTTTTCTTCATTCCAGCAAGTGTCTGAGCCAGTATGGCAAACAGGACCAACAGGATTTACCTTAATCAATAAGGTGTCTTTATCACAGTCTTCTTTGATGGATACAACATTCAGGAAATTTCCGCTTTCTTCTCCTTTAGTCCAAAGTCTGTTCTTTGTACGGCTAAAGAATGTCACCTGTCCTGTTGCTGCAGTTTTTTCATAAGCTTCCTTGTTCATGAAACCAAGCATCAATACTTTTGAGGTGAGATTATCTTGTATGATAGCCGGAATTAATCCATCCATTTTATTAAAATCTAAATCCATGATGTAATATAATTAATAATTCATTATTTGATTTGTTACTTTCTGACAGTTATTCCTTGTGCACAAAGATAATCTTTTAATTCGGAAATTTTAATTTCTCCGAAATGAAAAACACTGGCAGCCAAAGCGGCATCTGCTTTCCCTAAAGTAAAAGTATCTTTGAAATGTTCCATTGTGCCGGCTCCACCCGATGCAATAATTGGTATAGGTAAGGAGTCTGATAAAAGAGCCAGAGTATCATTTGCATATCCGGTTTTAACGCCGTCATGATTCATACTGGTAAAAAGAATTTCTCCTGCTCCACGATCAGCAGCCTCTTTCGCCCATGAAATCAATTCCTTGTCAGTCTCAATTCGTCCTCCGTTCAGATAACATTTCCAAAGATTGTTTTGTTCTTTAGCATCAATAGCCACTACACAAACCTGTGAACCAAAATGTTTTGCAATATCGCTTATTAGTTGTGGGTTGCGAATGGCTGAAGAATTTATAGAAACTTTATCAGCACCGGCATTTAGCAGGCGGTCAACATCTTGCAGTTCATTGATTCCTCCACCAACAGTGAAAGGAATGCTGATGTTTGCTGCAACACGCTTTACCAGGTCAGTAAAAGTTTTTCGTCCTTCGTGGCTTGCTGTAATATCAAGAAATACCAACTCGTCGGCTCCCTGTTCACTGTAAGCACGTCCCAGTTCCACTGGGTCACCGGCTTCGCGCAGATTGACAAAGTTTGTACCTTTTACGGTTGTTCCGTTTTTAATATCCAGGCAAGGTATAATTCTTTTTGCTAACATATTTATCAGTTTATATAAATATCTTTAAGTCCTTTAGTTGGATCTTTCCTTCGTAAAGCGCTTTGCCGAAAATTACAGCGGGAACTTTAGCCTCTTCCAGCTTGATAATATCATCAATGCAACTCACGCCTCCACTGGCTATTAAGTAAGTGGACGGGAATTTTTCCAGAATTTCATTATACAGAGCAGTAGAAGGACCTTGTAACATACCGTCACAATCAATATCCGTGCAAATCACTTTCTGAATTCCCTTTTCAATATACTCTTTAAGGAAAGTCATTAACTCCAGCTCAGTTCCCTCTTTCCAACCATTCACTGCAATCTTTTTATTTTTCACATCAGCACCAAGAATAATCTTATCGCTTCCGTATTTATTGATCCATTGAGTAAATAATTCAGGCTCTTTTACAGCAATGCTACCTCCGGTAATCATCTTTGCGCCACTCTCGAAAGCAATTCTTAAATCTTCATCACTTTTTATTCCACCACCAAAATCAATAATTAAGGAAGTCTGTGAGGCAATTCTTTCCAGAATGTGATAATTAACTATATGATGAGAAGCCGCTCCGTCAAGGTCAACCACATGAAGCCGGCTTATACCGTTTGCTTCAAATTCCTTTGCAACCTCTACCGGATTCTCATTATATACTTTCTTACTATCATAATCGCCTTTGGACAGACGAACACATTTTCCTTCAATTATATCTATGGCAGGAATAATTTCAATCATACTTTTATTATAGAGGTAAGTTAATGAAGTTTTCTAATATACGTTCGCCCACTTTTCCACTTTTTTCAGGGTGAAATTGGGTAGCATAGTAGTTGTCCTTTTGTAATGACGCGCTAAACGGAAGTATGTAATCTGTTGTAGCTACAGTAAATTCGTTAGTAGGAACATAAAAGCTATGCACAAAATAAACAAACTCTTCTTTAGTGAAACCCTTATAAAGATCTCCTTTCAAGTTGCCGATAGTGTTCCATCCCATGTGCGGAACCTTGTCTTCATGCTTTGTAGGGTAGAATCGTTTCACTTCAGCAGGGAATATGTTTAAGCAATCCACATCACCTTCTTCAGAATGACTACACATAAGTTGCATTCCAAGGCAGATACCCAATACTGGTTGCTTTAGGTCGACAATCAGTTTATCTAATCCCGTACTCTTTAAATGCTGCATGGTGGTAGTAGCTTCACCAACTCCCGGAAAAATTACTTTATCTGCTTTTGATAAAAGTTCTTTGTCCGCTGTTACTACAGCATTTACACCAAGGCGCCTTAAGGCGTGATCTACTGAATAGATATTTCCTGCGTTATATTTTACGATAGCTATATTCATTTACCTTTAACTAAAGATTACCGTTTTGTTCTTATAAGCCAATACTTTACGCTCAATATGTTTTTGAACCGCACGAGAAAGAACAATCTTTTCAAGGTCCTTTCCTTTATTTACCAAATCCTCCACTGTATCTTTATGAGTGATACGAACAACATCTTGTTCAAGAATAGGACCAGCATCCAGTTCAGTGGTAACATAGTGGCTAGTAGCGCCAATGATTTTTACACCTCTTTCAAAAGCAGCATGGTAAGGCTTAGCCCCAACAAATGCAGGAAGGAAAGAGTGGTGAATATTGATAATCCTGTTTGGATAAGAGTTAATCATGTTTTCAGAGATAACCTGCATGTAACGAGCCAATACGATAAAGTTCACTTTATGTTTAGCCAGCAGCTCCATCTCTTTTGCTTCCTGTTCTGCCTTAGTCTCCTTAGTAATAGGGAAAAGATAGAAAGGAATACCAAATTTATCGGCCACATGTTGCAAGTTAGGGTGATTACTTATAATCAAAGGTATTTCCACATTCCATTCACCATTTGCATAACGGGCAAGCATATCAAACAAGCAGTGAGACATTTTAGAAACAAATATAGCCATCCGCGGTTTGATATCCGAGAAGTAGAGACGGAAGCTCATTTCATATTTCTGAGCATATAAAGTTTCAAAGTAATCTTCTATTTTTTCTCTTGGAATGAGGAAATCGCTTAGTTCCCACTCAATTCTCATAAAGAATATGTTTTCAATATGATCAACGTACTGATCCAGATAAACAATATTTCCCTTGTTAATAGTAATAAAATCCGTTACTGCGGATATAATCCCAGGTTTATCGGGGCAGTGGAGCAATAACTTTGCAGTATTTTTGTTAGCTTGCATCTTATTTATCATTAGTTATCATTATGAGCTTGCAAAAATAACGAATTATTGCCAAAGAATAAATTATTATAGCAAGAAGTTTGTATTAAATGTTATTGATTGTCAATTAGAATAGGTCTAGGTCTCTTTTTAACTAATAAACCTGGAATAAAAATGAGTTTTTTTTATCCAAATACTTGCAGATTTGAAATAAATATCTACCTTTGCATCCGCAATCAGAAATGATAGCAAAACATAAATACTGGTGCGTTAGTTCAGTTGGTTAGAATACATGCCTGTCACGCATGGGGTCACGAGTTCGAGTCTCGTACGCACCGCCAAAATTTATGTTTTAAATAGTCTTTTAAATATTGGTGCGTTAGTTCAGTTGGTTAGAATACATGCCTGTCACGCATGGGGTCACGAGTTCGAGTCTCGTACGCACCGCAATAAATTAAAGTTTATAAAGTCCTGCAAAAGCAATTTTGCAGGACTTTTTTTGTCCTTGTTTTTAAGTAAATCTTATCTTTGTGGCTTTAATATAAAATCAATGAAAAACTTACAAAAGATAATTTTTACAGCAATGGGGTTCTCATTATTTTCTATTGCTGTAAATGCACAGGAGAAAGAACATATCCCAATGGTAAACATCCCAGCCGGGAGTTTTTATATGGGAGGAACAGGTATTGGAGAGAACTTTGATGAATCTCCGGTACACAAAGTGGTTATCTCTCATCCTTTCCGAATTGGAAAAACAGAAATCACAAATGCACAGTATGAAGAGTTTTGTCCTGAACATAAAGCTCTTCGTGGGAAGAATGGACTTTCGAAAGCCGATGATGAAGCGGTGATCTTTGTCAGTTACAACGAAGCAATGGCTTTTTGTAAGTGGCTGAGCAAGAAAGAGGGAAAGACTTATCGTTTGCCTACTGAGGCTGAGTGGGAGTATGCTTGCCGTGCGGGTAGTTGTTATCCTTTTAGTATGGGCGACGGACTGCCGGCTGCCTTTCTGAAAGATCAGAGAATAGTGAGAGATTATCAGCCTGTTTCATTAAAGGTAGGACAAACACCTGTCAATGCTTTCGGCATTTATGATATGCATGGAAATGTGGAAGAGTGGTGTAACGACTGGTATGGTCCTTATCCTTCAGAGGTGCAGACTGATCCTGTGGGGCAGAGTAGGGGCGAGTTCAGAGTTACACGTGGAGGAAGCCATAGCACGCCTGAAATTTTCTTGCGTAGTTCGAACCGTATGGCTATGATTCCTGAAGATAAACATGCTTTGACCGGTTTTCGTATTGTACAGGCTGAGTATCCTGCAAATAAACCGCTTACTACCATTGAGACTGCTTTGAATAGTGAACAGGTATCGCAGGCAAAGGCTATCTGGAAGAAACAAGATAAAGAGCCGTTGTTTATGGCTCCGATTCCTTTCGTTGTAAAGCCAGATTGTTCTTCAAAAACTCCTTTCTATCAGCATAATCATCAGCCGGCTATTACTTGGTGTGATAATGGTGACTTACTGGCTATCTGGTTCTCGGCCGAGCATGAAAATGGGCGGGAGGTTACTGTGCTTGCTTCCCGACTGCGTGCCGGAGCTAAGGAATGGGATCAGGCTTCACCTTTCTTTAAGGTACCCGACAGGAACATGACCGGATCGGCATTGATGAATGATGGTAACGGTACGCTTTATCATATTAATGGAGTAGAGGCAGCGGGCGACTGGCAAAACTTAATGATGATTCAAAGAACAAGTCGCGATAATGGAAAGACATGGACTTCTGCGCGAATAATAGAGCCCGAACATGCAAAGCGCCATCAGGTAATTGCCGGGACAATAAAAACAAAAGAGGGTTGGTTTGTTCAGTTGTGTGATGCCGGACCGGGCGGAAAAGATAGCACTGCTGTGCATATCAGCAAAGATGGCGGACAGACCTGGACTGATACTGGAGGTACTATTGCCGGAATTCATGCGGGTGTGGTTCAGTTGAAGGACGGGAGGCTGATGGCTTTCGGACGAAATAATAACGTTGCCGATTCAACGGGCAGGATGCGTATGCCAATGAGTATTTCAAGTGACATGGGAAAAACGTGGACTTACTCCGCTTCTGAATTTCCGCCTATTGAAGGTCAGCAGCGACTTGTTTTAAGACGATTGAATGAGGGGCCACTTCTGCTTATTTCGTTTACCGATCATCCTTTGCGGACAGCTCCTTCTGAGCGTGGATTGATTTTTAAAGATAAAAACGAAAAGGAATTCCGGGGATATGGAATGTATGCAGCTCTCTCTTTTGATGAAGGCAAAACATGGCCGGTGAAGAAACTGCTCACAGATGGTACTTCTCGTTACTTGAATGGTGGTGCATGGACACAGTTCTTTGAAATGGATGCCACTCATGCCGAGCCGCGAGGCTATCTGGCCGCTACACAGACACCGGATAATGTGATTCATCTGGTAAGCAGCAGGCTGCATTATCGTTTTAATCTCTCCTGGTTATTAAAAAATGCAGATTGATCTGCTACCTGCCACTAAACTGTATCTAATACATTGATATATAATGATATAATTTAGTGGCAGATACTTTTATTTTACAATCTATCTGCTACTAAATTCTGTTATCTGCCACTGGTTTTGTTTCTCTTTTTAAAGTGTATCATTTTCACCGATTATGACTTTTCTTTTTTAAAGTTATGCAGTATGACTCTTTTTAGATAATTAATATCTTGATATTTAGATTTTTAATAACGGAGATTGGAATGTAACTGCTTAATAATAAGTGGTTATCTCTTTTATATTTAGTGAGTTCTCAGCTGTGAACTCATGGGCCTTCAGTTGAGAACCCATGAGCCCTCATCCGTGAACCCATGGGTTCTCAGCTGTGAACTTACTTATTTTATTAGATAAAAGTATTTATCTATTGATGAATGTCATGTTATATGTAGTTATGAATAAGAATGTACTTCAGCAAATTTTCGATGAGATAATGAGAACTCAGGCAATAAATCTTATTATCTTGTTTTTAGCAAAGCATTACACGTAGTAATGTTAAACTAGTTATCCCTTAGTTTAGCAGCGATTTCATATAGTGATAAATTTATCACTATATGAATAATTTAGCGCTACTTGTATATACTTTTTGTATGTCGTAACTTTGCATCGGTTAAGATAGTTGCCATCACTGCTTATTTCGTGTAATAATTTGAATAAACAAATAGTGACAAATAATTAAAGAAACCCAAATATGGAAAATCAAAACTTAATAAATGGAGGAGAACAAGAAATCATGTTTACAAATATCAAAATAAGCAATCAGGAAATTAAAAACAGAATAGTAAGAAGTGCTACTAATGACCATTTAGGTAATAAAGATGGTACGGTCAGCGATAAACAAATAGAGCTGTATCATGATTTAGCTAGCAATAATATCGGATTGATTATTACCGGTCATATTTGCGTTAGCGAAAAGAATAGAGCCGATGAAACGCAAAGCTTAGTAAGTGATGATAAATATATTTCAGGGTTAAAAAGAATTAGTGACGAGGTTCATAAACATCAAAGCGTTGTTTATGGTCAGATATCACATGCCGGAATTAAAGGATATTTAAATCCAGTAGATTTTAATACTTTAAGTATTGATGAAATTAATACAATCATTCAACAGTTTATTAGTGGTGCAAAGCGTCTGGAACAAGCTGGATTTGACGGTGTACAAATACATATAGCTCATGGCTATTTCCTTGCAGGTATATTGGATAATACTATTAATCTGCGTAATGATTTGTATGGCGGTAGCGATGAAAATAGAATAAGGATAATCAGCCAAATCATTCAAGGCATCAAAGTTGCATGTAGTGACTCTTTTGGAGTAATTGTTAAGATGAGTGCTAATAACCAACAATTGAGTGATTATGATACTCATTTGCTATATTATGCAAACACATTAAAGCAATTGGGTGTGGATGCTATAGAACTTAGTGGCAGTGATTTTTTTAGAAAAGATAAAGATGAAACTGTTTACTATTTAAAACAAGCTTTATTGATTAAAGAAAATATTGATATTCCGGTAATATTAGTTGGAGGAATCAACTCTGTTGAAACCATTAACGAAGTATTAGATAAGGGTATTGATATGGTAGCACTATCAAGAACTTTTATTGTAGAACCGGATTTTATTACTAAGATAATGAGCGGTACTAAAAAATCTAAATGTTTACACTGCAATCAATGCTTTGTGATATACAAAAAGAAGTTTAAAAACTGTGTATTTCTAAAAGAAAATGAACAATTAGCTAATAACTTTAAGAATATACTGTAGATATTTAATGTATTGCATAGTGAATGGTAAAATACCAAAGGGGCAGACTACACAAATGTAAGTTTGACCTTTTGGCGTTTTATCGATTCTTTTAAATATATCTTTAATATAATTCACGATGCTGAATTCCCCATTCACTCATCAACAAAATAATAGGCAATAAAGATTCTCCTAATTCGGTTAAGAAATATTCAACCTTCATAGGAACAACGGGATGAATGATTTTAGAAACAACTCCTATTTTTTCTAGTTCGTTAAGTTGCTGAGTTAAGACTCTCTTTGAGGCTGTTGGAATAACACGCTGCAATTCCATTGGTCTATGGTATCCTTCGTTTATTTTGTTAATCAAGCAAGGCTTCCATTTACCACCAATTATATTCATTGTGATTTCAATTCCGCAATCTAAATTTATAGGTATTTTTCGTTCATACATAACTTTATCTTTCCAGTTTAGACACAAAAGTACTAATAAATAGCTAAAAATCAGCATTGTGGTAAGATTATCACTGAGTTGTAATTTAATTTTGTTTTTAGTGGCAGATGAAGCCATTTAGTAGCAGATGAAATGGTGAGAATTTTTATCTGCCACCGCCGCAATGCCTATTGGTAAGCACTTTCATACTTTTTAGTGGCAGGTGGCAGTAACTTTTTGTTTTTTATGATAAGTACGAGTTGTATGTTACTGTAATTCAGAGTGAATTTTCTTCTTTTTTGTGAATTTGTTGGTCTTTAATTGGTGTTAAATTAATATTTTTATGTATGTTTGTCTCCTGTAAACCATTTATATATCATAAAAATGTATCCATTAAAATTTAAACCCATCCTTAAACAAACATTGTGGGGTGGTGCTAAAATTATTCCTTTCAAGAATCTTTCAGAAGATATGCCAAATGTTGGTGAAAGTTGGGAACTGTCCGGTGTACCGGGTAATGAATCGGAAGTCGCTAACGGAGAATTTAAAGGGATGACCTTGGATCAGTTAGTAAGAAGATTTCGTGAAGAATTAGTAGGCGAAAGCAACTATGCACGTTTTAATTCTACATTTCCATTACTAATTAAGTTTATTGATGCTCAGCAGGATTTGTCTATTCAGGTTCATCCTTCTGATTCATTGGCAAAGAGGCGCCACAATTCAATGGGGAAAACAGAAATGTGGTATGTAGTAGATGCAGCTCCGGGTGCAAAACTTCGATCAGGGTTTTCTCAGGAAATAACTCCTAAAGAGTATAAAGAAAGAGTGATGAACTCTACCATTACTGAAGTGTTACAGGAATATTCCATTAATAAAGGTGATGTATTCTTTCTTCCGGCAGGTCGTATTCATAGCATTGGGGCAGGTTCTTTTATTGCAGAAATTCAGCAGACATCAGATGTAACCTATCGTATTTTCGATTTTGATAGAAAAGATGCCAATGGAAATTCACGTGAGTTGCACACAGAACTTGCAAAGGATGCTATTGACTATGAGGTGCTTGATGATTACAGAACGGAATATGAGGCTGTAAAGGATGAACCGGTGGAGCTGGTTGCTTGCCCTTATTTCACAACCTCTCTTTATGACATGACAGAGACTATTACGTGTGATTACTCTGAATTAGATTCTTTTGTTGTGCTGATTGGTCTGGAAGGTTCTTGTAAGGTAGTTGATAACGAAGGCAATGAAGTTCAGCTTAAAGCGGGTGAAACAGTTTTGCTGCCTGCATCAACATTGGATATTACTATTATACCCGAAGGTTCGGCTAAGTTACTTGAAACATACGTGTAATTTATAATACATAATAAGTACAAAAATAAAAAGAGGAACCAGCTATCTGATTCCTCTTTTTATTTTTGTACTTATTATTAATATTTAGCTGCTTCAGCTATCTTCTTAGGAATATCTGTGTTCTCTAACTTTCCGTGGAACAGTTCGGCTCCGGCTCCTATTGCAAATACAGGAACATATCCGGCTGAGTGATTACCGCTTGCCCAGCTTACCATAGCAATATCGTCAAGAGTCTTTTTGGCAAGTGCTGCCATTGGTTCGTCTTTTGAGTATAGGCTTTCAGATAGTTTAACTTCTTTGCCAAGGAAAGAGCGAACATACTCTTCTTTTAAAAGCTGTTCTTGTTTATCTGTCAGCTTCACACTCTTCCAGAAACCCATATTTTCACTTAGAAGATTTTTGATGTCATTCCAGGTTACGTCGTTCTGCTTGTCTTTGCGTAACTGATTAATCTTGGCAGATAGTTCTGTTTCAGATACCTTTTGGTTACCCAATGCCTTTAAATTTAATTCATACTTACCAGTTCCCAATGCTATTCCGCCTGTTTCGTGATCGGCAGTGATAACGATAAGGGTTTCATTTGGATGCTTTTTGTAAAAGTCATACGCAATTTTTACTGCATTGTCCATATCAATAACTTCATTGAATGTTGTTGCTGCATCATTACTGTGACAAGCCCAGTCAATTTTACCGCCTTCAACCATTAGGAAAAAGCCATTCTTATTATCTTTATTCAGAAAGTTAATAGCACTTTCTGTAATCTGGCAGAGAGTTAAATCACCTGTTTTACGGTCTATAGCATAAGGGATAGAATGCGCATCGGTGTTATCTTTTTGCATAAGAATCATTTTAGAGGCTTTATTCTTTTTAGCCTTATAATCATCATAACCTTTGGCTACAGTGTAGTTGGCGTCCTTAAACAACTTATAAATATTTGGTGCATTCTTGTCAGACTTGTTGTCTGGTATAAGGAATCCGCTTCCTGCGTAGAAATCGAAACCTGCTTTAGGAAGATCTGTCGCAATTTCATAATACATATCTCTGTCTGGTTGGTGAGCATAGAAAGTAGCCGGAGTGGCATGGTCAATACTTACACTGGTAGTGATTCCTACTTTCTTCCCTGCTTTTTTAGCTTTAACAGCTACACTATATAAGGGAGCCTTACGAAGGCTGTCCATTCCTATTGTTTCGTTTTTGGTCTTAGACCCGGTGGCAAGCGCTGTTCCTGCAGCGGCCGAATCTGTTATTGAATTAGATGCAGAGTAAGTAGTAGCAAATGTACTGAAAGGGAATTGTGTAAAAGTAAGAGGCTTTATTCCAATTCTTCCTTCTTGTTCAGCAAGATACATTTCAGTGCCGTTTACCTGATTAACTCCCATCCCGTCACCAATAAAGTAAAATACATACTTGGCGGTTTTTGTTTGAGCATATACATCTGTCTGACCAAATAAGAATCCGGTAAACAGGATGAATGCCAAAAGATAAAATTTTGGTTTCATTCTTTGTCTTTTTATAAATAAAGTACGTTTAATAAAAAATTGTATTACATGCCCTAAGCATATACAAAGACAAAGTTATCCTTTTTTGTGGAAGAAATGGCGGAATTTTTTCATTAATTTGTATCCAAGAATTGCTCCGTTCAGAATATTTATACTGTTTTTAAAATAATTCAGATACGGTTTTCCTGAACTGAAGGACGAAAGTGGGGCAAATAGTTCTGTTGAAGTATTAGCAATTTTCTCTTTTTGCAGGGTTATTTTATGTTTTAACTCTATTCTTTTCTTGACAATATCAACTAGTGTTATGTCGTTTGAAGTGGATGTAGTATGTGCGATTTTCATATGCTATTTATTTGAATCCTTTAAGAATAGATTCGTTAAAAATCTTACCAATGGGTTGGTTATTAGATTTTTACGGAACACAACCATGCATACCATAATCAAAATGCTGATGAGGGAAATGATGCTGAAGCTTATGGTTAATCCACCTACCAGAGGTTCAAGAATATAGGCAAGTGAAAAGAGAAGATAGAATAAAGTCACCATACCCAGAATAATCAAGATAAAGGTCATGATAAGCATGGAAAGTAAAATTGTTAATTTTTCTACAAACTGTAACTTAGCGTAATCCTTTTGTAATATCGCATATTCCTTTATCTCAGCGATAAGTTGTTTGATATTATCTATTGTACTATTATCTGTGGACATGGTGGCTTTATTTTAATTTCATTCTGCTCCTTCCGGACCCATTTCTGAAGCAATTTCACTAACAAGATCGTTCATCTCGCTTCGGCTCAGCTTTATTCCTTTCTTACGAAGGATTTCAGCAATCTTGTTTCTTGTGTCTTCTCCTTTTTCCGGGGCAAACAATACACCTAGTGCAGCACCGATGGCTACGCCACCTAGCAGGGCGGCAAAAACATTAAGATTCTTCATAGATATTGCTTTTAATATGTTTATTACAAATCTAATAATTAATTAGATTAGTTGTTCTATTTTTAAAACAATTTTTTCTGTTAGAAGGTTCTTAAATCATAAAAATTATTTTTTGTCCTTTTTCTGAGTTGTTTTCTGTCTGCGCCAAAAATCTCCGTTACTTTTACTGCCACGATATGCTTTATTCTCTTTTGCCTGAACTTTCATCACTACTTTCTTCTCTTCAATAGCGCTAGTTACTTCGCTGGAGATAAACGGATGGTTCTCTACTACAGGAATTTTTATTCCAATTAGTTTCTGAATATCCTTTAAGTAAGGTAGTTCTTCTGATTCACAAAAGGCGATAGCTACACCTTCGTGACCTGCACGACCGGTTCTTCCGATACGGTGAACATAGGTTTCTGGAACGTTGGGGAGCTCATAATTAATTACGTGAGAAAGCTGGTCTACATCAATACCACGAGCAGCAATATCTGTTGCAATAAGTACTCTGAGTGTGTGATCCTTGAAACTGGTAAGTGCTCGTTGACGGGCATTCTGGGATTTGTTTCCGTGAATAGCCGCAGCTTCAATGCCATCTTTCTCCAGTAATTTGGCTAGTTTATCTGCACCATGTTTGGTTCTTGTAAAAACAAGTACTGATTCTATCTTTGGATCTTTCAATAAAAAACGAAGTAAATCTTTCTTTCCGTTTTTGTCTACAAAGTAAACACTCTGTTCAATGGTGTCTACAGTAGAAGAGACCGGAGCCACTTCAACCTTTTCCGGCTGAAAAAGAATCGTATTTGCCAGTTTTGCAATCTCTGGTGGCATGGTAGCCGAGAAAAATAAAGTCTGGCGCTTCTTTGGAAGCATGGGAAGTATACGCTTGATGTCGTGAATGAATCCCATATCAAGCATACGGTCTGCTTCGTCGAGCACAAAAAACTCCAGCGTTTTCAGTGAAATAAATCCTTGATTAATTAAGTCCAGAAGTCTTCCGGGAGTTGCAATCAAAATATCAACGCCTCTTCTTAGGGCATCGGTTTGAGGCTTTTGAGGAACACCCCCGAAAATTACAGTATGATGTATTCCTGTGAAACGTCCGTAAGCTTTAAAACTATCATCAATCTGTATTGCTAGTTCACGGGTAGGGGTAAGCACAAGTGCCTTGATTCCCTTGTTTTTCTCCGATTTATATAACTTTTGTAGGATTGGGATTGAGAATGCTGCTGTTTTTCCTGTTCCGGTTTGTGCGCAGCCTAATAAATCTTTGCCATTTAATACGATAGGAATTGATTGTTCTTGAATGGGAGTTGGTGAGGTGTAACCCTCTTCTTGTAAAGCCTTTAAAATAGGATTTATAAGGTTTAATTGTTCAAATGTCATTTAAAATAATTGAAGTAGCCTCGCGGCTGGTATATACTAATTGTGCAAAGATACGCCAAAGTAGTGGGTGATTGGGAAAAATCTTGAATAGTTAAGGTTATTTAACTAAGAACTTAACCCTATATATTTAATTATATAATATCTTTGCTCTACACCTTTTTTTGAAAGTATCTAGATTTTATTTAAAAATACCCTATACTTTCTTATAAAAAGGTCTAGACCTTTTTGTCTATATCCTATGAAGTAATAACTTAAATATTTAGATATATGAGTATTCAATACAGATTAACGCCCATGCGCGACAACATTAGTGAGAATCCCAAACAAGGATTTTATGCACAAGTGGTTACTAAAGGCACAATTGATACCCGTGAATTGTGTAAGGCAATTTCTGAGAAGTGCTCTCTGAATGTAGCCGATATGAAAGCGGCTATTGAGGCACTTGCGCAAACCATTGAAGATAAACTTCAGGATGGTTATAATGTTAGCATTGACGAGCTGGGAACTTTTTCTGTTTCGGCCGAATCACGTACTGTACAAGACAGTGAAGAAATTCGTGGGCAATCGATTAAAGTGAAAAATATAAATTTTCGGCCTTCCGTAAGACTTAAGACAACAATGAAGACGTCTAAGTTTGAAAGGGTTTCTGGAAAGAAGTAATTAATTTATAAAAGAAATGAAAAATAAGATTATCTTTATAACAGGATCAACAAGCGGAATAGGTGAGGGGTGCGCACGTAAATTTGCATCCAAAGGATCTGATCTTATTCTTAACGGACGCAATGAAAGTAAACTTCTTCAGCTAAAGGATGAATTAGAAAAGAAACATGGAATTGAAGTTCTTCCTCTTGTTTTTGATGTTCGCGACCGAAATGCTGCTGCTGAAGCATTGGCTTCTTTAACTGGGAAATGGCAGAATATTGATGTCCTTATTAATAATGCCGGACTTGTTTTTGGTGTGGATAAAGAATATCAGGGTGATCTTGATGAATGGGATGTTATGATTGACACCAATATCAGGGCATTACTGTCAATAACCAGAATGGTTACTCCGGGAATGGTAAAACGAGGTAAAGGTCACATTATTAATATAGGGTCAATAGCTGGTGATGCAGCTTATCCGGGTGGAAGTGTTTACTGTGCTACAAAAGCTGCGGTAAAAGCATTGTCCGACGGATTGCGCATTGATCTTGTTGATACTCCTTTAAGAGTAACAAATATAAAACCGGGTATGGTAGAAACTAATTTCTCGGTTGTTCGTTTTCGTGGAGATAAGGTGAAGGCAGATAATTTCTATAAAGGAATTAAACCTCTGACAGGAGCGGATATTGCTGAGACAATTTATTTTGCAGCCTCTGCGCCTGAACATATTCAGATAGCTGAAGTTCTTATTATGCCTACAAATCAGGCGACAGGAACTATTTCTTATAAAAAAACTGAAGCATGAGAAAGGCTTTGAACATATTGTTCTTTGCTCTGTTGATTACTTTGACATCTTCTTGTTCAGATGAGGAATCTCTTCTGGAAAACAAATGGCAACTCCGGCGGTTTGAACATGTGGATGGAACAGTGCAGCGTGAAGATAGTGTGTTCTATAATTTTATGAAAGACTCATACTCGGCAATCTGTTTACTTTCGGATGGGAGTTATACAACTATTTTTGGAAATTATTCCTTTAATGAAAGTGAATTGGTGATAACAGTTCTGCCGGAATCGGCAACTGGTCCGGTTTATGAACGTTATCTGAATTGGAAAGATGGCAAAAGAGTGTTTCATGTGGACGAACTCTCGTCCTCGGTTTTACAATTAAATTATAACGGAGAAAAATCAATATTCAGAAAATATTAACCTGAAATTATTAATTAAAACAGAAAATAAATTATGAAAAAATTAGCAGTATTAGGAACGGGTTTATGTATCGTTCTTGCGTTTACTTCATGTAAATCAGGTGAAAGTGCTTACAAAAAAGCGTATGAAAAGGCAAAACAACAAGAACTTGCTGAGCCGAAAGTAACAGAACCTGTAGAAGTAGCTCCTGTTGCTGATGTTCCAATTGTGAAGAAATCAACAACAACAGCATCAGCAAACAATGGTGTACGTCAGGAAAGAGTTACAGTTCAAGGTAACGGTACTTTATTGGACTATAGTGTTGTATGTGGTAGCTTCCAGACTAAAGCTAATGCAGAAGCTTTACAGGAAGATATGATCAGCGCTGGTTATAAATCTGTTATTGCTCTTAACCCAGATACAAATATGTATCGCGTTATTATCAGTACTTTTGCTGATAGAAATTCTGCAGCAGAAGCAAGAGATGCATTTAAAGCTAAGTACCCAAATAGAAAAGATTTCCAGGGAGCCTGGATTCTTCATAGAGTATTTTGATAAATCTTTTTGATATACGTAGAAGCTTAATTCTACGTTTGAAGGCAGGAGCTGTGAAGTTCTTGCCTTTTGTGTTTATTGTTGTTAGCTATTTTTTTATGAGATAATGCGGATTGCAATAAAGGCTAGTCTGATAAGCTTAATGTGTGTGCAGAATTGTATGATTGAATTAATAAAGAATTCCGTAGTGTATTGAATTATAAGGAATTAAATGCTTTTCTTAATAGTTGTTTAAAGCTCTTTTTGCGGAAGATGAGGGATTCAAACCCCCGGAACCTTAAAAAGGTTCAACGGATTTCGAGTCCGCCCCGATCGTTCACTCTGGCAATCTTCCTTTTATACTGGCAAAATTAGTACATATTTTGTTTTGTTGTTATCCGTATTGTGTGTTTTTTCAAAGAAAAAGAGGAATGAATCTGCATATCTCATCCCTCTTTTTATATAAATCACCGTTATATTTTATTTTAATTGGATCTGAAAATAACTACACGATTCCATGGATTATTATTAGGGAATGGTTGTACTTTATCTCCGTTATTCATAATGTTGAAACGATCAGATGGTATCCCATATTTTTCAGTTAATGCTTTTGCTACAGCTGCTGAACGCCTTTCAGATAATTTTTGGTTGTATGCAGGGTTGCCAGTCTTTGCATCGCAGTAGCTAGCAATTGTTATTCTTGCATCCGGATGTTCTTTTAGATATTGAGCTACATAATACAAATTCAGCTCCTGACTCGGGTCAATAACAGATTTATCTAAGCGGAATAGAATAATTGCATTCCATGGCACTTCTTTAACAATTTCTTTAATAACAGGTTCTGGCATTACTTGCTTTTTCTCGCAGCAGTCTTTATATTTGGCTATTTCTTCTCTTTGTGCATTGATTTGATCGTTCAATGATTGGATCAATGCCGGATCTGCAACGTCAACTAAAGCAAAACCTCTTTCTTTAAATTTGTAAGTAAGACCAGCCAGGATATTTAGATTGCAATCGTATTTGTTACCATGTCTTATTCCATTAAAGTCATCATCGTATATATCTACATTTGTTTCAAGGTTAAAGCTTAAAGCCTTATTTATACGGAAATCAGCCAATAAACCAGTCCGGGGAACAAGATAATAGGATCTCCATATATTTTCATCACTGTTTTTGTAAGTGTGAGAATATCCAAGTCCAAGGATTCCATAGAAATTAAATTTTCTATTTTCTTTATAACCTAAAAACACATTAGTCATATTGAGTAATCCATCCAGATTTACTGATAAATAATTAATGTTATATACGTAGTCACCAGCGGGAAGGTATGTTTTAGACTGCCAACCGCTCAATTGTATACGTGCTCCGGTTTCCGGGTTAAAGTATTTTCCTACAGATACTGCCAGATGTGGAGCAAGCAAATCAAAGACTGATGTTTCTCTCTGACACTCACTGAAAGTGTAAGAAACTCCAGCTTGTCCTTGCAAAAACCAATTATCCCAGAATCCATATTGTTTTAAGGCTTTTTCATGTTCTTGGGAGTAGCAAATAGCAGCGATTAATGTAGCTACTATTAATAAAATAAACTTTTTCATATTATTCATTTTAAAGGTTTACACTCGAGATTCTATCTTAATTTGTATTTTAAAACTATAATTAATTTTAGTGGATGCTTTTATTATTTAATTTATATTGTTTTTATACATAATTACAACACTTTTTTATCGTTTTTTGTTTAGTAATTGCTTATATAATAATTTAAGTTGTATTTTTGCACTCTAAATTATGGGAAGAATACTTGCACTTGATTATGGAAGAAAGCGGACCGGTATAGCTGTGACTGACATTTTGCAAATTATTGCAAACGGTTTAACTACTGTTCCCAGTCATACTTTGCCTGATTTTTTGGTTCAATATGTGGCTAAAGAACCGGTTGATTTAATATTGATAGGACTTCCGAAACAGCTAAATAATGAATTATCCGAAAGCATGAATTATATAAAACCGTTTGTGCAGCGTTTAAAGAAGATCCTACCTGATATACCTGTGGAGTATGTTGATGAACGCTTTACTTCTGTTATAGCACATCGCACAATGTTAGAGGCGGGGCTAAAGAAAAAGGATAGGCAAAGTAAAGAACTTGTTGATGAAGTTAGTGCAACGATTATTCTGCAATCTTATATGGAGAGCAGAAGATAGTTAAGTTTAAAAAGAATAATTTATCAAAGTAATATAGTATAATAATGATTTTACCGATTTATGTATATGGACAGCCGGTTTTAAGAAAAGTTGCAGAGGATATTACCCCTGAGTACCCAAACTTAAAAGAGCTGCTTGAAAATATGTTTGATACAATGGATAGAGCCGAAGGCGTGGGATTAGCTGCTCCTCAGATTGGACTTTCTATTCGTGTTGTTGTGATTACTCTGGATGTTCTTTCAGAAGATATGCCTGAATATAAAGATTTTCGTAAAGCATATATTAATGCACACATTCTTGAAAATGAGGGCGAAATGGTTTCTATGGAAGAAGGTTGCCTTAGTCTGCCAGGTATTCATGAGGCTGTGAACAGATCGAATAAAATTCATGTGAAATATATGGATGAGAACTTTGTGGAGCATGACGAATATGTTGAAGGTTATCTTGCTCGTGTAATGCAGCACGAATTTGAACACTTAGAAGGAGGATTGTTTATTGATAACCTTTCTCCGCTGCGTAAGCAAATGATTAAGGGGAAATTAAATGCTATGCTAAAAGGAAAAGCAAGATGTTCATACAAAGTTAAAACTGTTAAGTAGATATTTTATAATCTTTAAGATAATCTTTTTGGAAAGGCTTACTCTATTTATTTAAATAAAGAGTAAGCCTTTCTACTTTTTTGGGTCAGAACTTTTTTTTCTTGTTTAGCTTAAATTAAAATACTAGAGGTTATATTGGCTTATCATTCAGAAATATTATTTAATAATTATAAACTATTTTTCCCTTGAAAAAAGAAATGTAAGCGTTGTTTCTTCAATCGAAATCATTACTTTTGCTCCGCCCTTATATTAAATAAAAGATGATAAAGAGATTTATAATTTACCTTTTGTTATTTCCAGCTGTTGCTTCTGCTCAAATCAACACAGAACGAGTAATGGCTATAGGTAGAAATGCACTGTATTTTGAAGACTATGTTCTTTCTATTCAATACTTTAATCAGGTTGTAAGCGCAAAACCTTACTTGTATGAACCTTACTTTTTTCGCGCTCTTGCCAAAATAAATCTGGATGATTATCAAGGAGCAGAAGTAGATTGTTCGGCAGCAATAGAACGAAATCCGTTTGTTGTTAATGCGTATCAAATCAGAGGACTATCCCGCATTAAACAAAATAAATATGACGGTGCTATTGAAGATTATACTAAAGCGCTGAGTTATGATCCCGAAAACGTGGGTGTTTGGCATAATCTGGCTCTTTGTAAGATTTCTAAAAAAGACTATACCGGAGCAGAACATGATTTATCAAAGCTAATTGCTCTTTCACCTCAATATACTAAAGCTTATTTGATGAGGGCGGAAGTTTCTTTGAAACAGAAGGATACAATTAGAGCTATGAAAGATTATGATTTAGCATTAACTGTAGATAAATATGATGCTGATGTGTGGTCTTCACGGGCTTCTATTAAACTACAGCAAGGTAAATATAAAGATGCTGAAGCAGATTATGACCAGGCTACCTATCTCAATACAAAAAATTCAGGTAACTACATAAACAGAGCATTGGCCCGTTTCCATCAGAATAAACTGCAGGGGGCGATGGAGGATTATGATGTAGCACTGGATGTTGATCCTAATAATTTTATTGGCCACTATAATCGTGGGCTTTTACGTGCTCAGGTAGGAGATAATAATCGGGCTATAGATGATTTTAATTTTGTTATAAAAATGGAGCCCGATAATTTGTTGGCAATCTTTAATCGGGGGATTCTTCGTAGTCAGACTGGGGATTATCGTGGTGCTATTAAAGATTACACGGCAGTAATTAAACAACATCCTAATTTCCTTGCGGGATATTATAATCGTGCTGAGGCAAAACGAAAAATAGGGGATATTAAAGGGGCCGATCTGGATGAATTTAAAGTTATGAAAGCTCAACTTGATAAAAGGTTTGGCTTGGATAAGGGTAAGAAGAAAACTAAATCTGATAAAACACGCAAAAAGTCTGATAAGGACATGGAAAATTATGGCAAGATTGTAGTTGCCGACGATTCAGAAACTGAACAGAAGTATAAGAGTGAATATCGTGGAAAAGTACAGGATAAGAATGTGGAGATAAGATTGGAGCCTATGTTCGCATTAACATATTACGAGAAGTCGAGTGAGATAAAGCGTAATCTGAAATATCATAAATATATAGATGATTTAAGTAATTTGGGAGCTGTGCCTAAGCGATTGCTGATAACCAATATGGAAGCTCCACTTTCCGAAAAGCAGGCTAAAGTTCACTTTGCATCCATCGATGAACGTACATCGGAAATTGTAAAACACCCCAACGACGCGACAAAACGCTTTGCTCGTTCACTTGACTTTTATTTAGTGCAAGACTTTACTAATTCTATTGAAGACTTAACGCAGGCTATAAATTGCAATGCATCATTCTTTCCAGCTTATTTTAATCGTTCATTAATAAGATGGAAACAATTGGAATATGAAAAATCTGAAGAACAGAATGAGGCTGCTGAAGCAAAGAGTGGATCAAATAAAATAGATATACGGGTACCGGAATATAATATAGTTAAATCAGACTTGGATAAGGTTATTCAGCTAGCTCCCGATTTTGTTTATGCTTATTATAATCGTGGAAATGTGCTTTGTGCCTTGAAAGATTATCGTTCAGCAATAGCTGATTATGATAAGGCTATATCTCTTGATCCTAATTTTGCAGAAGCATATTTTAATAGAGGGCTTACTAATATCTTTTCAGGAAATAATAAGAAGGGTATTTCCGATCTTAGTAAGGCTGGTGAACTTGGAATTGTTTCTGCTTATAATGTAATTAAGCGTTTTACAGAACAAAAACAGTAACATTTTTATTTGAAAATAAGCATAATTTAAAAGAAATAGCTACTTTTGTAAGTCAAAAAGGAAAATATATAAACCAATATGATAAAGATAACATTTCCAGATGGCTCCGTTCGTGAATATAACGAAGGAGTGAATGGTCTGCAAATAGCAGAAAGTATTAGTAGCCGATTGGCACAGGATGTTATTGCCTGTGGCGTAAATGGCGAAACCTATGATTTAGCTCGTTCAATAAATACAGATGCATCTGTAGTTCTTTATAAGTGGGATGATGCAGAAGGAAAACATGCATTTTGGCATACCAGTGCTCACTTGCTGGCTGAAGCTTTACAGGAATTATATCCAGGTATTCAATTCGGGATAGGTCCTGCAATTGAAAACGGATTCTATTATGATGTGGATCCGGGAGAAGCCGTTATTAAAGAAAGCGATCTCCCTGCAATTGAAGCAAAAATGGCGGAACTTGTAGCAAAGAAAGAAGCTGTAGTAAGAACAGATATAAAGAAAGAAGATGCTTTAAAGATGTTCGGTGAAAGAGGTGAAACATATAAATGTGAGCTTATTTCTGAACTTGAAGATGGAACTATTACCACATATACTCAAGGTGCTTTTACTGATTTGTGCCGTGGTCCTCATTTAATGAATACCGGTAATATCAAAGCTATAAAATTAACATCTGTAGCAGGCGCTTACTGGAGAGGAAGAGAAGATCAAAAGATGCTGACTCGTATCTACGGAATCACTTTCCCAAAGAAGAAATTACTTGATGAATATCTGGTTTTACTTGAAGAAGCAAAAAAACGCGATCATCGTAAAATTGGTAAAGAGATGGAATTGTTCATGTTCTCTGAAATGGTTGGAAAAGGGCTTCCTATGTGGTTACCGAAAGGAACTGCGCTTCGACTTCGTTTGGAAGATTTCTTGAAGAAAATTCAACGCCGTTTTGGTTACCAACAGGTAATGACTCCACATATTGGAAATAAGCAATTATATGTTACTTCCGGTCACTATGCTAAATATGGAAAAGATTCTTTCCAACCAATCCATACTCCGGAAGAAGGAGAGGAATATTTATTGAAACCAATGAATTGTCCTCACCACTGTGAAATATATAAATGGAAACCTCGTTCTTATAAGGATCTTCCATTAAGATTGGCTGAATTTGGTACAGTATATCGCTATGAGCAAAGTGGAGAACTTCACGGGCTGACTCGTGTACGTAGTTTTACTCAGGATGATGCGCATATTTTCTGTAGACCTGATCAGGTTAAGGATGAGTTTTTAAAGGTAATGGATATTATTTTCATTATATTTAAAGCACTAAACTTTGAAAACTTCGAAGCTCAGATATCTCTTCGTGATCCTAATAATCGCGAAAAATATATTGGAAGCGACGATAACTGGGAACGTTCTGAACGTGCAATTATAGAAGCTTGTGAAGAAAAAGGATTGAAGGCTAAGGTTGAACTAGGAGAGGCTGCTTTCTATGGTCCTAAACTGGACTTCATGGTTCGTGACGCAATTGGTCGTAAATGGCAGCTTGGTACTATTCAAGTGGATTATAACTTGCCTGAAAGATTTAATCTGGAATATACCGGAGATGATAACCAGAAACATCGTCCGGTGATGATTCACCGTGCACCTTTCGGCTCAATGGAACGCTTTGTAGCTGTCCTGATTGAACACACCGGTGGTAAATTCCCATTGTGGCTTACACCAGATCAGGTTGCAATTCTTCCTATTAGTGAGAAATTTAATGAATACGCAGAAAAAGTAAAACAGTATTTGGATATGAATGATATTCGTGCTATCGTTGATGATAGAAACGAAAAAATAGGTCGTAAGATCCGCGATAATGAAATGAAACGTATTCCTTATATGCTAGTTGTTGGTGAAAAAGAAGCTGAAAATGGAGAAGTAGCAGTCCGTAAACAGAGCGAAGGCGACAAGGGAACAATGAAATTTGAAGAATTTGCAAATATTTTGACTGAAGAAGTTCAGAATATGATAAATAAGTGGTAACTTTGCACCCGCTAACTGATAATAAAAGAAAAAAACAAACAGGAACTAATAGTTATTGAATGAAGAATGATGGTTTAAAAGGGCAACACAGAATCAATGAACAGATTCGTGCCAAGGAAGTACGCATAGTAGGTGATGAAAATTTAGAATCAAAGGTTTATCCTATCTTTCAAGCTTTAAAGATGGCGGAGGAGAAGGAACTAGATCTTGTAGAGATCTCCCCTAATGCAGTTCCGCCTGTTTGTAGAATTATCGATTATTCGAAGTTTCTTTATCAATTAAAGAAACGTCAAAAGGAACAGAAGGCTAAGCAGATAAAAGTAAACGTTAAGGAAATACGTTTCGGACCTCAGACAGATGATCACGATTACAACTTTAAGTTGAAGCATGCAAAAGGATTCCTGGAAGATGGTGATAAAGTAAAGGCATACGTATTCTTTAAGGGACGTTCAATCCTTTTCAAAGAACAAGGAGAAGTGTTGTTACTTCGTTTTGCTAATGATCTTGAAGATTATGCAAAAGTTGAGCAGATGCCGGCTCTTGAAGGTAAGAGAATGATTATTTTCTTATCTCCTAAAAAGAAAGATATTGTGAAGAAACCTGCAGCGCCCAAAGAAGTAAAAGCAGTAAAACCTAAGACTGAAAAGGTTGAAGAGGATAATACTGCTGATGCAGAATAAGTTGTTGAAAGACAAAGATAGTAAGAATGTATAACGCGCAGGTATAGTGCGTTACCATATATTAATAATTAAAAAATAATTAAGATGCCAAAGATGAAGACTAACTCCGGTTCTAAAAAAAGGTTTACCCTTACCGGAACAGGTAAAATCAAAAGAAAGCACGCTTTCCACAGTCACATTCTGACCAAAAAGAGCAAAAAGAGAAAAAGAAACTTGTGTTATTCTACAACCGTTGATGCAACGAATGTAAGCCAAGTTAAGTCTCTTTTAGCAATGAAGTAATCAAAAGCGTACAATCGTATTATTAAGTATTAACCGAATGCATTAGCTTTAAGTTCGCTACGTGAAGTTGCGACGCTAACATTCAAAAAGATTAAAACTATGCCAAGATCAGTAAATCATGTTGCTTCAAAAGCAAGAAGAAAGAAAATTTTGAATCTGACCAAAGGTTATTTTGGTGCAAGAAAAAATGTTTGGACCGTAGCTAAGAATACCTGGGAAAAAGGGTTGACTTATGCGTTCCGTGATCGTAGAAATAAGAAAAGAAATTTCCGTGCTCTTTGGATACAGCGTATTAACGCTGCAGCTCGTCTAGAAGGAATGTCTTATTCTAAGTTGATGGGCGGCTTACACAAAGCTGGCATTGAAATAAACCGTAAGGTTTTGGCTGATTTAGCAATGAATCATCCAGAAGCTTTTAAAGCTGTTGTTGCGAAAGCAAAAGCTGCTTAATTTAAGGTTAAGAAATTTTTAAGCGTTAATATTCGGTTTAATCCGATATTAACGCTTTTCTTTTCTCTGTAAATGATTATTTTCTTTTTTAGCAAAACAAATATTCAAATTCGTTTGTTTCATTAATGCAAATACATTATATTTGCAATAGAAAAATAGTAAGTCTTAGCCACATTAGTTTGATTGGGAAACTCATCAAATTAATCTGAAAACCGAGACAGGCTTCGATACTTGATGGCGGGCCACAACCTTATGGGTAGCATTTATGCCAGTGGATTACAAAGAGGGCGAGCACTCAAATCATGTCATACGGAGTTTCATCGCATCACTGATGTGGCTTTCTATAAAAAAGCGTCTATAATCAATATCGATTATAGACGCTTTTGCTTTTGTCTTATAAATACTTTATTCTTTAATTTTAATTATCCGGTTTGATAAGCTTTCAATAATTGCCAGAGATTCAACTTTGATTCCCTTTGATTCTAATAATAGACGACCGTTTTGAAATTCTTTTTCAATGATAAATCCCATCCCAACAAGATTGGCTCCAGCCTGTTCAATTAAATTGAGTATGCCAAGTGCTGCGTTTCCATAAGCTAAAAAATCGTCAATAAAAAGGATATTATCCTCAGAACTGATAAATTCAGAACTAATAACTACTTCATAATCGCGGTCTTTTGTGAAAGAATGGACTGTTGTTGAAAGGTAATTCCTCATCGTATTTGGCAGTTTTTTCTTAGCAAATACAACAGGTAAATCCATTAGGTATCCGGTCATTATAGCCGGAGCTATGCCACTGGCCTCAATTGTCATAATCTTATTGACATTTGTTGTTGCAAACCGACGTACAAATTCAACCCCAATGCTTTTCATTAACGTTGGGTCTAACTGGTGATTAATAAAGCTATCTACTTTTAGGATTCCACCTTCATAGCATTTCCCGTCTTGAAGAATTCGCTTTTTCAATAATTTCATTTTAAAACCGATTTATTTATTATCTCTCAGATCTCTTACCCTTACAGCTTTGCCTTCGCTTTGAGGCAGGGTTCCCTTCTGTACCAATATTAGTTTTGGTGTAACCAGTATTTCATCCTTAAGTTGATGGGTGATTTCTTTTGCCAGACTTTGTAATTCAATATAGTTATCTGTGGAAAGATCACTTAATTCTACTTCAACAATTATCTCATCCTGATTGTTCTTTGTGTCTAATGTAATTAAGTAATTGCTGCCTAATTGTGGAAAACGAACTAGAATTTTTTCAATCTGCATTGGGAATATGTTAACCCCTTTGATGATAAACATATCGTCACTTCGACCTTTGATGCGATCTATTCGGATATGTGTGCGTCCGCAGGGACATTTTCCGGGTAATATTCGTGTGAGGTCGCGCGTACGATAGCGTAGGAGAGGCATTTGTTCACGATCCAGTGTTGTGAGTACTAATTCTCCTATTTCTCCATCAGGAACGTGTTCTCCGGTTTTGGGATCAATAACTTCTACTAAATAGCAATCTTCCCAGAAATGCATCCCGTTTTGTTCCTGGCATTCAAAAGCTACACCGGGACCATTCATTTCTGTCATACCAAAACTATTATATGCTTTAACGCCCAATAGTTTCTCTATCTTTCTTCGTTGCTCATTTGTATGTGGCTCAGCCCCTATAACCAGTGTTCTTAGTTTGGTGTTTTTAGGATCTATGCCTTCCTCTTGAAAGACTTCAGCCAAACGAATGGCATAACTAGGTATGGCATGAAGGGCTGTAGTTCCAAAGTCTGTAATAAACTTGATTTGTCGCTTACTGTTTCCTGCAGCTGCAGGAACAGTAAGCGCTCCAAGTTTTTCGGCGCCATATTGAAATCCTAGTCCTCCCGTAAACATTCCGTAGCCTGAGCTATTCTGAAAGACATCTGTCTTTCTCAGGCCAACCATGTATAAACAACGGGCAACCAGGTTTGCCCATGAATCAAGATCGTGTTGAGAATGGACAATCACGGTAGGATTACCTGTTGTTCCGCTTGAAGAATGAACTCTAACCGCATTTTCCATATCTCCGGCTACTAATCCGAAAGGATAGTTTGCACGCATATCTGCTTTCGTCGTGAAAGGAATATTTTTGATATCTTCCAGAGACTGAATTGTATTTGCTGTAATGCCGTTTTTAGTGAATACCTTTTTATAATAAGGTGAGCTGGAAGCGATTTGGATTGTCTTTCTAAGCCTTTGAAGCTGAAGCTCGTTCAACTTCTCTCTGCTCATCGTTTCTATTTCTTCTTCCCAAAATTGATTCATGGTTTTTTGTGTTTGTAAGGTGCTTGTATTTATGATTTTACATCATTTTTTCTGCAATCTCTTTTCCTGCAGCCAGAGCTTTTAGATTTAATTCTACGATGGCTTCTCCTTTACGTTCAAAGATATCGCGGATACTTTCCTGTATTTTGGCGTAATCGATTCCTAAGAAAGGAATTGTGGCACCAAGCAATACAATGTTTGCTACGCGGGTTGAACCTAAATCCTTGGCAACCTGGTCAACGTTTAAAATGATCTTATGAGGAAGCTTGTTTATCTCGTTCATAATATCTTCCTCAGCAGGATAATTAGGAATGTTGATGAATGGAGTTTCGTTGGTTACTAACCAACCATCATTGCTGAGGTAGGGGAGGTAACGCAAGCTTTCCATTGGTTCCAGTGAGATAATCAGGTCGCACTTTCCTGTTGGTATTAAATCTGAAGCAATAGGTTTATCGCTGATGCGAAGGTTTGATTGTACATCTCCACCTCTCTGACTCATTCCGTGAACTTCTGCCTGCTTCATGTAGAGCCCTTCTTTTAAAGCGGCTTCGCCAATTACGGTCGCGATAGAAAGAATTCCCTGACCGCCTACACCTGACAATATAATATCTTTTTTCATCTTATTTGCTACTTCTTTTCTTTCTTGCTAATGTTTGGATACACTCTCTGCGAGGAATAATAACAGATACACCGCGATATTCAATTTCTTCGTGAATTATCTGTTTCATTTCCTCATAATTCTTTTTCAAAGGAACAAAAACGCGCACGTGAGCCGGATCAACTCCTAGTCCTAGACAGATAGCTTCTATCTTTCCTGTACCGGCAGAATCCTGTCCGCCTGTCATGGCTGTTGTTTCATTGTCCGAGATAACGATTGTTACATTTGAATTTTCGTTTACGCAATCAAGTAAACCCGTCATTCCTGAGTGAGTAAAGGTTGAATCACCGATAACTGCCACAGAAGGGAAGAGTCCTGCATCAGCAGCACCTTTTGCCATTGTTATTGATGCTCCCATATCTACGCATGAATTGATTGCATTGAATGGTGCTCCGGCACCTAAGGTATAACAGCCAATGTCACTGAATACTTTATGAGTAGGATAATTTTCTTTCAGTACTTCGGTTAATGTAGTATACATATCACGGTGTCCACAGCCTTCGCAAAGAGCGGGTGGGCGCATTTCTACAACACTTGGGATGGTAAATGCCGATTTATTCTCTTTCCCGATAGCTTTAGCTACGTTATCAGGATTCAATTCACCATCACGTGAAAGGGTTCCGTCCATACGGCCTTTTACTTTAATGCCGATTCCAAGATAGCCTTTAAGCATATTTTCAACAAAAGGCTGCCCGTCTTCCAATACTAAGATTTCTTGGCATTCAGAAGCTAGCTTTAATAGTTGCTTTTTAGGAAGAGGATATTGACCAATTTTCAATACAGGGTATTCACATCCTTCGGAGTAATTTTCCATCAGATAGTTGAATCCTATACCGCAAGCCACAATTCCAAGTTTCTTATTTGGTCCGTCGATGTATTTGTTGTATGGTGATTCTTCGGATGCCTTAATAAATTCTTCTTGTTTTGCTATTAATGTTTTGTAACGACGACGCGCATTTCCTGGAAGGAGAATGAACTGACGTGGATCTTCACTGAAAGAAATTTCATTCTGAGGTTTTACCGGTTGGTTTTCTACACCTGAGCGAGAGTGAGCCAGGCGAGTAACCATTCTCATAAGGATAGGTTCGCCTATTTTCTCGGAAAATTCATAGCCATTGTAAACCATGTCATAAGCTTCCTGCTGATTAGATGGCTCAAACATTGGTATTAAAGCAAAATCGCCATAGAAGCGGCTGTCTTGCTCGTTCTGTGAAGAGTGCATGCTTGGGTCATCAGCTGCCACTACAATTAGTCCTCCGTTTACTCCTGTCATAGCTGAATTGATAAAACAATCAGCTGCCACATTCATGCCCACATGTTTCATACAAACCAAAGCACGTTTGCCAGCAAAGGATAATCCCAAAGCAGATTCCATGGCCGTTTTTTCATTTGTGCTCCAGCGGCTATGAATTTTTCTATCTTTCGCCAGTGGTGATTGTTGAATATACTCTGTTATTTCTGTTGATGGGGTACCCGGGTACGCATAAACGCCGGAAAGTCCGGCGTCTATTGCTGCTTGTGCAATGGCTTCATCGCCCAATAAGAGTTGTTTGCTCATATCTTTGTATCTTAAAAGTGATTACTTTTAGTTATTGTTTGATTACAAAGATAGGTAATAAAGTGCTATTTTAATAGAAAATCTTTAGAAAATCTTTCGTTTGTTCAGCTCTGCCTGGTATTTCTTGGCATTTACCATATGCTCTTCCCAGGTTGCTGCGAAGTTGTGCGTACCAGAGAAATCTTCTTTTGCGCACATATATATAAAGTTGTGTCTTGTGTAATTAAGTACGGCATCAACTCCTTTGATGGAAGGAATACGAATTGGTCCGGGAGGTAATCCTTGGAACTTGTAAGTATTGTAGGGAGAATCAGAACGAAGGTGTATTCCTGTTACTCTTTTTATAGTGAAATCCTGTACAGCGAACTTCACAGTTGGGTCTGCCTGAAGTTTCATTCCTTTGTGCAAACGGTTAATATAAAGGCCTGCAACCATAGACTTTTCTTCATTGTTGTTGGTCTCTTCTTCTACGATTGAAGCAATAGTGTACACTTCTGAAGGAGTAAATCCGATTGATTTTGCCTTGCTTAAACGTTCATTTGTCCAGAATGAGTTATACTCTTTCTTCATCTTTTTAAATAGGTCGGCAGTAGAGATATTCCAGTAAAGTTCATACGTATTGGGGATGAAAAGGCAAACGATAGTCTGTTTTTTGAAACCTAGTTTGGAACAAAAAGTAGAATCATTTAAACGAATGGCAATTTCTGCAGAATCAACCATGAGTTGATTACCTATCTTTTGAGCCAATTGTCCTACAGTACGCACATCATTGATTGAAAAATTCAGCGGAGCTTGTTGTCCTCGTGTCAGTCTGCGAAAAACCGGATAATTGCCGTCTCCCGGTTTGATGACATAACGTCCGGTGTGGATGTTTTTGGTATCACTGAAGTGGTTCATTAACCAATTAAAGGTTTTCATACTGCGTGGCATACCTGCACGTTCTACTTTAACAGAGATAGAGTCGGGCGTATCGTCACGGTCTATATATACATATGCTTTTTTCTCAGTCTGGAATTGAGCAGCGAATAGATTGTAGTATACGAAAATTCCGGCAAAGAAAATGATTGCGCCAGCGCAGATTGCTGCGATAACCCATTTATTCTTTAATTTATTGTTCATAATGTGATGTGAAATACTTTGTGATTAATTTTCGCCGCAAAGATAGTTATTAATCTTTTACGGTATACTTAGTCATTCCTATTTATTTACCTTATTTTTTTATATTACACTATTTTTAAATTAGGTCTACACTTATTGTAATAATAGTCTACGCTTTATTTTAAAAAGCCGTAGATCTTTTGAAAAAGCATTCAGGAAGAAATCTATAAACCCCAGTCGGTAGTTGAGTTAGAACTCTCTATACGATTCTCAACCTCATCCGGTAAAGCAGAAAAAAAGTCCATTCCTGTGAGCTTTTCTACATTATCTACTGAAACTGCATAGCTGCTCAATGGTAATGCTTCTTTATCATTTTTCATGATAAAGCCTATGGCCTTCGGAGATTTGAGGTACGGAGCCAATATCACCTTGAAAAATCGTTGTGGAACGGCTACACGGTCGCTTCCAATTGTTTTGTATCCTTTATCTACAATGGGACCGCATACAATTACAATGGCGCTGTCTTCCTGTGCCCAGTCACGTACTTTCTCTTCCAGAGTTTTCCATCGTCCGGCATTCAGTGAGTGTTTCTGAGGGCACATGTTACTAAAATAAAAACATTCCTTCATCACTCTCGTGTTCCATTTCATATCTGCCGCCGGAGCCATATGTCCGCGGTCATATCCTGAATGAGCGTAATCTTCATTCGTGGCGCAAATACCTTTTACTTCGGGATCTACCACAAACTTATCCGAACGCTTCAGTTTTCCCGTTATTTCATATTCAGTTAATTCATAAGAAACCCAGTTTGGTACGCGCCATTCCGGGTTATATGACACAGTGTATCCTGCATGATTAATGATTTGCTCGGGGCGTGAGGTGATGAGTTGCGGACGCTCCAGATCACCCGAAATTTCTTTCTTCTCCGGAGTCATAATGGCCTCGGTTTTATATTTTACATCATTAGCTGCATGCAAAATTGGGCTGCGGAAGTGTTCATATACAAGGACTGACGCCAATGATATTGCTACAATCAATAATAATACCCTGAATATGTTACTCTGCTGGTTCTTTTTTTTTCTTCTTGCCATGTTGTTGTTATTCTTTTAATTGCTGCAAACATACTAAGTTTTTTTCTTTTGCGTTATGTTATCAATGATTTTGTCATTTTAAAAAGTTACTTTTGTTTTATGAAGAATATACAAATAGCAGTTATCGGACTTGGTTATGTAGGCTTACCTTTGGCTAGTCTTTTTGCAGCAAAATACCCGGTTGTTGGATTTGACATAAATAAAAATCGCATTGAAGAACTAAATAACGGTAATGATTCCACGCTGGAGGTGTCCAATGAAGAGCTACAGAAAGTGACTACCGCTCAACCGTTTTCCGCTCCCGGTTTATTTTGCACATCGAATGCTGAATTTCTTCAAAAGTGCAATTACTATATCATTACAGTTCCTACACCCGTGGACAAGAGTAATCGTCCCGATTTGCATCCTTTGTTTTCCGCCAGCGAAACAGTGGGGAGGGCTATTAATAAGAATGATATTGTGATCTACGAATCTACAGTTTCTCCCGGAATCACTGAGGATGTTTGCATTCCCATCGTTGAAAAAGTTTCAGGTCTTGCGTTTAATAAGGATTTCTTTGCCGGATATTCTCCCGAACGTATAAATCCAGGTGATAAACTACATACGGTGGAGACTATTCTGAAGATTACGTCCGGTTCAACTCCTGAAGTTGCACAATTGGTGGATGAACTGTATCGTTCAGTTATTACCGCTGGAACTTATCTAGCTCCTTCTATCCGGGTGGCCGAAGCTGCAAAAATTATAGAGAACTCCCAACGGGATATCAATATAGCCTTTATCAATGAACTGGCAAAGATATTTAATCGTATGGGAATAGATACCCGCAGTGTGCTTCAGGCAGCAGCCACAAAATGGAACTTTCTGCCTTTTTATCCCGGACTGGTGGGCGGTCATTGTATCGGCGTTGATCCGTATTATCTGGCACAAAGAGCTAGAGAATACGGATTTCGCCCGGAAATAATATTGTCGGGAAGGCGGATGAATGACGGGATGGGAGAGTATGTTGCTCAGGAAGTAGTGCGATGTATGATAAAGAAAGAGATGCTGATAAAGCATAGTCAGGTATTAATTCTTGGCTTTACATTTAAGGAAAACTGTCCCGACGTGCGCAACACAAAGGTTATTGATGTGGTTCATGAACTTCAGAATTATGATATTGATGTAACAGTCTATGATCCGATAGCATCTCCCGAAGACGTGAAGCGAGAATATGGACTTGAAATAACTTCGGAGCTTCCTTCCGAAGAATATGATGCTGTGATAGCAGCTGTGGCGCATAAAGAATTTATCTCTTTGAATGTTCGGTCGTTAGTGAAAAAAGAAGGGGTTGTATATGATGTAAAAGGAATCTATCCGTTGGAAATTGTGGATGCCCGACTTTGATTTTTAGAAAAAAAATGCCAAAAACTCTTTATATATTAGAATAATGGTGTAAATTTGCACTACATAAACCGAAAGAAATGCCGCATTAGCTCAGTTGGTAGAGCGTTTCACTCGTAATGAAGAGGTCCCCGGTTCAAGTCCGGGTTGCGGCTCATTTTTAAATAAACAGGTTTAATTATAAAACAGCTTTGCTAATTCAGCAAAGCTGTTTTTGTTTAATATCTATTCCATAATTATATCCCACAACTTTATCATTAATTTATTATAAGGTGCTGAATATCGATAGAATTAAATGACTATATTCTGCTTTATAGTCCATTTGTTAATTGAATGCTGGCATTAATTTTTATGATTTAGATAAATAAAAAGAGAGTATTAATGAACTCATTTATAACTTAATTGTTTATATTGAACAAAAAACTAAAAAGAGAATAGAATATGGCACATACAAAGTTTAAAGGACAAGTAGTAAAATTGTTCGGAGAGTTTATTCAGATAAATGATTTCGCACCAAATTTTCATCTGGTAAAGAATGATTTAAGTGATTATTATTTAGATTATGCTAAAGGCAAAAATGTAGTATTAAATATATTTCCAAGTTTGGACACAAGTGTTTGTGCAACGTCGGTTAGGCACTTCAATAAGATTGCATCTCAATTGCCAAATACAATTGTTTTAGCCATATCAAAAGATTTGCCATTTGCTCAAGGACGTTTTTGCACAACCGAAGGCATCGATAATGTAATTGCTTTATCAGATTTTCGTTCACCTGAATTTGCCCAGGAATACGGTTTATTGATGGAAGATGGTCCTCTGAGAGGGTTATTGGCTAGGGCGGTAATTGTAATTAATCCGGAAGGAAAAGTAATTTATACAGAGATTGTTACTGAGATTACCACAGAACCTAATTATGATGCAGTAATCAATTTGCTAAAATAATTCCATTTAAATATGAACTAATAAAGCCGGATTAAGAATATCTTAGTCCGGCTTTATTAGTTCATATTCAACAATATTTTCTTTTATCCTTATATTAGCTGATGTGATCTTAATATTGAGATCTTATTGCTTAAAAATCTTGAAAAATTAATTAGTTGAATTTTGATTTACGGATATTCAACTTCTCATCTTCTTCAATAGCTTTTCTCAGATCGATAATTAATTGTTTTAATTCAGTTTCTTCTTCAGGCAAATAATCCAGACTTTGCAGAATATTCTCAGGATTTTGCTTGGTTGCCTGGATAAAATAGTAATTAAAATCTTCTATATTTCCCAATGCTCCGTTTGCATAAGCCAGTAATAAGTAGTTATTATCATATCCTGGAGAATAGAACTCTACTGTTTCAAAGCACTTTAAAGCCAGATCGTACAGTTTATTCTCAAAATAAATAGTTCCCATCTCTGAGAAAGTTTTTGGATTTTCAGGATTTAACTTAATAGCTTCTCCAAAGCTAATGGTGGCATTTTCCCGATCTTCGAAGCCTAGGTATATCTTTCCCTTATTAAGATAAGAATCAGCGCATGAAGCATCTTCGTTTATTGCCAAATCAATATAATGAATAGCTTCTTCAAGTAATTTAAGCTCACTATAACTTAAAGCGATATAAGTATATATATCAATAGTATCTGGTGAAAGCCCCTGATTAATCTCTAATGCTTCTTTAAATTTCAGAATACATTTCTCATAATTCTTGAGACTATAGTGGCACAATCCGATGAAAAACACGGTCATACCCGATTTTGGATCTGTTTCTTCATATCTCTCATAGAATTCACAAGACTTTTCGTAGTTCTCCAACTGATAATAACAGTGAGCTGTCATCAGTATAGATCCAGGATGGTCTGCTTCTATGGTAAGAGCAAATTCATATGCTTCCAGCGCTTTATTGAATTCTTTTGCAACATAATAGAATCGTCCAAGGTCAAACCAATATTGAACTGAATAAGGGTCTTTATCCAGCAATTTATTATAGAGATCGGCTCCTTTATCAATCTGTTTGCATTGACCGTAACATTCGGCTAAGTTCATGCGAATTTCGTCGTTTTCAGGATCGGCTTCAAATGCTTTTTCAAACCAAGGCAAAGCTTTCTCGGGGAGATCGGAGTCAGTATAAAGGTATGCAATATCAAGCCAATTATCTTCTTCATTATTTTCATCCTGACTAACCATTTCCTGAATAAGTGCATCGGCTTCTTCCAATTTCTTTTCCAGGATCAAGAGTTCTGCTTTAAGCATCTTAACATCCCGATCATAACTTTCCGAAATAGATAAAGCTATTTCCTTAGCTTCTTCTGTTTTTTCCAGATCAATGAGGATGTGCGCTTTGATAACAAGAACTTCTGTGTTTGCAGGATGAATGGATAGGGCATAGTCAATTACTTCGAAAGCTTCGTCGTATTGCTGCAATGATGCGTAATATTCGGCAAAATCGGCTAATTGATCTGCATCAAAATAACCAGTTCTTTTTGCTGCTTTCATTTCTTCATATTGGGCAAGTGCTTGCTTAAACTCTTTATCTTGCTCAAAATCCGAAGAAGAATAATTGCTCATATTCTTTATTTATAGTGTAAAACAATTCATTCTTCCAGAAAGGAGGAATGAATTGTCATGTATATTATTTATTAATTTTGCTCCAGGTATCTTTTAGTCCGACAGTACGGTTAAATATCAGTTTTTCAGAAGTAGAATCCTTGTCTACATTGAAATAGCCGATACGTTGGAACTGTAAATAATCTAAAGGCTTCATTTCTGCCAGGAACTTCTCTACTCTACAGTTTGTAAGTACCTTTAATGAATCCGGATTCAGAAGGTCGCGGAAGTCTCCGTCTTTCTCTTCCAAAGCAGGATTTTCTACCTTAAACAAACGATCGTAAAGGCGAACTTCAGCAGGAAGACTGTGTGCAGCACTTACCCAGTGAAGAGTTCCTTTCACTTTTCGGTTGCTATCCGGCATACCGCTCTTTGTGTTTGGATCAAATTCGCAGTATACTTCTTCAATATCTCCTTCTGCATTTTTTTTACAACCTGTACATTTCACAATATAGGCGTTCTTCAGGCGAACTTCCTGACCGGGAGTCATTCGGAAATACTTCTTTGGAGCATCTTCCATGAAGTCTTCTCGTTCAATGAAGAGTTCACGACTAAATTCTATAATGTGTGAAGCGGAATTTGGATCTTCAGGATTATTGATTGCTTCCATTTCTTCTACTTGTCCTTCAGGATAGTTGGTGATGATACACTTTACAGGATTGATAACCGCAGCCACACGAGTGGAGCGTGCGTTAAGATCTTCCCTTACTACCGATTCAAGAAGTGAAACGTCAATAATACCATCATACTTTGTATAACCAATCTTATCGATGAAATTATGAATGGCTTCAGGTGAGTAACCGCGGCGGCGATAACCACATAGGGTCGGCATTCGTGGGTCATCCCATCCGTTCACTAATTCTTCTTTAACCAAAGTGAGAAGTTTACGCTTGCTCATTACTGTATAAGTAAGATTCAAACGGTTGAACTCCATCTGGCGAGGATTATAATTCTCGCTTTCCTTCAGTAGGTCTATATAATAGTTATATAGCGGACGGTGAACTTCAAATTCCAGTGTACAAAGGGAGTGGGTTACGCCTTCAAAGTAATCGGACTGTCCATGAGCAAAGTCATACATTGGGTATGCTTTCCAGGTTGTTCCTGTACGATGATGTGGATGATGGATAATGCGGTACATTATCGGATCACGGAAGTGCATGTTTGAGTTTGCCATATCAATCTTGGCACGAAGAACCATTGCACCTTCGGGCAATTCTCCGGAATTCATCTTCTGGAAAAGTTCCAGATTTTCCTCTAGAGGGCGGTCGCGGAAGGGACTGTTTGTTCCTGCTTGGGTAGGAGTTCCTTTCTGCTTTGCAATCTCCTCGGCAGATTGTTCGTCTACATATGCTTTGCCTTCTTTAATCAGTTTTATGGCAAAATCCCATAACTGCTGGAAGTAATCAGAGGCGTAGTATATGTTTCCCCACTTGTAGCCAAGCCACTCGATATCTTCTTTGATGGCATCTACATATTCTACATCTTCTTTTACGGGATTGGTATCATCGAAGCGAAGATTACAAACACCATTATACTTTTTAGCAATGCCAAAGTCCATACAAATTGCTTTTGCATGACCTATGTGCAGGTAACCATTGGGCTCTGGTGGGAAACGTGTTTGTATTCTTCCTCCGTTTTTACCTTCTTTCAAATCGTTCTCTACGGCGATCTCAATAAAGTTCAAACTTTTCTTTTCGCCTCCTTCTTCCGTTTTAATATCTGTCATAGTGATACGTTGTTACACAGTTAAGGCTGCAAAAATAGTTATTCTTTTTCGTATTACATTAATCTAATTGGAATATATCCACCCTTTTTTATTAAATTCTGGCCTTCTGCAGATAAAACATACTGAATAAATGGGGATACTTTATTTTTGTCTTTGTTATTATAATAATAAAATAACGGTCTCACAATAGGGTAAAGTTTCTTTGAGGCATTTTCTAAACTTGGAGTTGCAAATTTCTTTCCGTCGTATGAAACAGCTACAGTTTTTACTTTGTTGCTTACATAAGCAAGGCCCACATATCCAATTGCACCCTTTGTTTGACTTACTGATTGGATGATGGCTCCTGTTGCAGGCATGGAAAGGATGTCCTTTTTATAATTTTTGTTCTTTAAAACATGTTCCTTGAAAAACTCGTATGTTCCCGAAGATGTTTCGCGAGAGTATGCCACGATTTTCATATCTTTCCCACCCACTTGTTTCCAGTTAGTGATTGTGCCAGTGAAAATGCCTGCTAATTGTTCACGAGTGAGCTTGCTAACGGTATTTGATGGATTGATAACCACTGCTAATGCATCATATGCAATCTTTACTTCTGTAATATCTTGTTTTTTTGCTTTAAGTTTCATCTTCTCGCCAAACTTGATTGAGCGAGAGGCCATAGCAATGTCACAAGTTCCATCTATCAATGCTGAGAATCCAACACCGCTTCCGCCGCCAGTAACAGTAACGTTAGCTCCGTGTTTTTTGTTCATATAGCTTTCAGCTGCTTGTTGTGACACTGGAAGTACAGTATCGCTACCTTTAATTCGTTGTGCATGTAAAGATGTAACGCTCAGCAATAACGAAATCAATAATAGAATAGTTCCTTTTTTCATTTCTTTTCTCCTTATTTAATTAATTTGTTGCAAAACAATAAAATTCATGTTACAAAACAATTACATCTGTGTTACTTACTTGTAACAACAGGCCTCCTCGTTATATTTAACGCATTGATACAAGTTATGTTTATTTAAAGGTATACACTATAATTATTTTTACTGTAGGGCTTTTTATTTTTAATAGTAGACTATAAATATATGAGGTGTACATGTTAATAATATTGTTCCATCAATAACCGTCTAAGCTTTCTAAACATTCTTACTTAGCCTTTTGTTTTGAATCATGTAACATAAATGTAATACGATTGAAATATTTCCTTCAAATCATAGTCACAACTTCTTAATATCTGTTTCGTTTCTTTGCATCAGAAAAATATGAAATATGAAAAAGTTTTTTGAACGAATAATTGAAGGGCTACTTACTTGCAGTGGTTTCGTGACAAGTATTACGATTCTGCTCATTATTGTTTTTCTTTTCAGTGAGGCATTCGGACTGTTTGGCAATAAAGCCATTGAGGATGGATATGTACTTGCTCTTAACAAAGAAAATAAAGTTACGGATCTTACTCCGGCTGAGATTAAAAAAATGTTTGATGGAGAGATAACCAATTGGTCACAAGTTGGAGGAACGAATGCTCCAATAACTGTTTTCCGCTTGGAAAACCTTACCGATTATTACTCAGAAGAAGAGCTTGGTCCTGATTACGCATTTGCAGGAGCCAAGATTGCTGAACTGATTAATAAGAATCCAGGAATGATTGGATTTATTCCTAATAATTATCTTCATAAGAGCTTTCAAGGGCATGTAATTAAGGATAAAACGATCTCAATTAAAGACGTTATTGGAGGAACTGAATGGTTCCCTACAGCAACTCCGGCGCCTCAGTTCGGAATTCTTCCCTTGATAACCGGTACTCTCTGGGTTAGCTTCTTTGCTATTCTGTTTGCTCTCCCGTTTGGCTTATCTGTATCGATATACATGAGTGAGGTTTCCAGCCACCGTGTAAGAGATATATTGAAACCAGTAATCGAGCTATTAAGTGGAATACCTTCTGTTGTTTATGGTTTCTTCGGATTGATTGTTATCGTTCCCTTGATTCAAAAAATATTTCACCTTCCGGTAGGAGAGTCTGGACTTGCTGGTAGTATTGTTCTTGCCATTATGGCATTGCCAACAATTATCACAGTAAGTGAAGATGCAATGAGAAACTGTCCACGGGCAATGAGAGAAGCAAGTCTTGCCTTGGGAGCATCTAAATGGCAGACTATTTATAAGGTAGTTATACCTTACTCAATTTCGGGAATAACCTCAGGAATTGTTTTAGGAATAGGACGTGCTATTGGTGAAACAATGGCTGTGCTTATGGTAACGGGTAATGCAGCAGTGATTCCTCATTCAATTCTGGAACCGCTTCGTACCATTCCTGCAACCATTGCCGCCGAACTAGGTGAAGCACCAGCAGGAGGAGCACACTATCAAGCGTTGTTCTTATTAGGAGTTGTGTTGTTCTTCATCACACTTATTATCAACTTTAGTGTAGAATATATAAGCAGCAGACAAAAATAATGGAAAAAAATAAATTTCCCGAATCCTACGAACGCCGTAAACGTCGTTCTCAGAAAATAGCCTTTGGCATTTTCTCTTTATTTAGCTACAGCATTGTTGCAATACTCTTTGCAATCCTGGGTTTTATAGTATATAAAGGTATAGGCGTTATTAACTGGGATTTCCTAACCACAGAACCTACAGAAGGGATGACATCTGGAGGAATCTGGCCTGCCATTGTGGGAACATTCTATTTGATGTTTGGTAGTGCGATTTTTGCATTTCCCATTGGAGTAATGAGTGGAATCTACATGAATGAATATGCTCCAAAAGGTAAAGTTGTTCGTTTTATACGAGTGATGACTAACAACCTTAGCGGAATCCCATCTATTGTATTCGGCCTTTTTGGTATGACACTTTTTGTTAATTATCTTGGATTTGGCGATAGTATTCTGGCTGGTTCACTTACCCTTGGATTGCTTTGTGTACCGTTGGTAATCAGAACAACGGAAGAAGCATTGAAAGCTATTCCGGATACATTTCGTGAAGGTAGTCGTGCGCTGGGAGCCACTAAGCTGCAAACTATCCGACGAGTGATTCTTCCTATTGCCACACCTAATATCATTACAGGATTGATTTTGGCGCTTGGACGTGTTTCCGGAGAAACAGCACCAATCCTTTTCACTTGCGCGGCATATTTTCTTCCCAAACTTCCTTCAAGTGCACTAGATCAATGTATGGCGTTGCCTTACCATCTTTACGTAATATCTACTAGCGGAACGAATATGGAAGCACAGTTGCCTATTGCGTATGGCACTGCATTAGTTTTGATCGTTATTATTTTAATAGTGAATCTAATTGCTAATGCTCTAAGAAAATATTTCTCTAATAAAGTAAAAATGAATTAAAGTAAAATAGAATGAATAAAATTGATGTAAAGGACGTAAATTTCTATTATGGCGATTTTCATGCGCTGAAAGGTGTCAGTATGCAGATAAAAGAAAAGTCTGTAGTTGCCTTTATCGGACCTTCCGGTTGTGGAAAGTCTACCTTTCTTCGCCTTTTTAACCGAATGAACGATTTGATACCCAATACTCGAATGGAGGGACAAATCCTAATTGATAACGAGGATATTTATGCTAAAGGAGTTCCTGTAGATGAATTAAGAAAAAATGTAGGAATGGTGTTTCAGCGTCCTAATCCTTTTCCTAAAACTATTTTCGAAAATGTAGCTTATGGTCTTCGGGTTAACGGTATAAAAGACAATGAGTTTATTCGTCATAGGGTGGAAGAGACGTTGAAAGGTGCAGCACTTTGGGATGAAGTAAAAGATAAATTAAAAGAATCTGCATTTGCTCTTTCTGGTGGACAGCAACAAAGACTTTGCATTGCCCGTGCCATGGCCGTATCTCCATCTATTTTGCTCATGGATGAACCCGCTTCTGCTCTTGATCCTATTTCAACGGCTAAAGTAGAAGAGCTAATTCACGAGTTAAAGAAAGATTATACTATTGTTATTGTTACTCACAATATGCAGCAAGCTGCACGTGTTAGTGATAAAACTGCTTATTTTTATCTGGGAGAGATGATTGAATTTGATGAAACAAAGAAGATTTTTACCAATCCGGCTCAGATTTCTACACAGAATTATATCACTGGACGTTTCGGATAACCTTTTTATTTTATATTTGTAATCTTAATAAAAGAATAGCGATATGGTAAAGTTTATAGAATCAGAACTCGTGCAGCTGAAAAAAGAAGTGGACGAAATGTGGACTTTAGTCTATAATCAGTTAGACAGAGCCTCAGAAGCGGTGCTTACTCTCAATAAAGAACTGGCACAGCAAGTTATCGTTAGAGAGAAAAGAGTAAATGCCTTCGAGCTTAAAATAGATAGTGATGTAGAGGATATAATAGCTCTTTACAATCCAGTAGCTGTGGATTTGCGTTTTGTTCTTGCTATGTTGAAAATAAACACGGATTTGGAACGTCTTGGCGACTTTGCTGAGGGCATTGCTCGTTTTGTGGTTAAATGCAATGAACCGGCTCTTGATCCGGAACTTTTAAAGGAACTTCGCCTCGAAGAAATGTTTGCACAGGTTCTATCAATGCTTGAAACAGCTAAGAAGGCTCTGAATGAAGAAAGTCTTGAATTGTCAACATCTGTCTTTGCTAAAGATAATCTGGTTGATGAGATTAATTCTGAAGTGTCTGTGAAACTAGCAGATTATATAACTAAGAATCCAGAAAGTATGCTACTATGCTTAAACTTGATTAGCGTATTTCGTAAACTAGAACGATCTGGAGATCACATCAACAATCTGGCTGAAGAAATTGTTTTCTATATTGATGCAAAAGTATTGAAACATCAGGGCAAAACAGATGAAGGATATCTTTCGCAAATTTGAAAAATGAAGAAATTTGGTATTAGTAAAGTAAAAGTGAAAAGTTAAATCGCAAAAAATATGTTGTATGACATATAATTTTGTTTGTTTAGTATTAAAATATCTTGCATCTTTGCAACCGTTATCCTGAAAACAATCTTTTTACCTTAAAAAAAACTAATACCTATTGAAAACTGAAAAGCGGGACTTTGTGAAAAGTCCCGCTTTTTGATTGTATACAACATAAAGCTATGTTTTTAAGGTAAAAGCCATTTGCAAGGAAAATCGTAGCTATGGGCTAATTACTGAGTATTCGTAAAATATATCCGAAGATGGCAAATATCAAGTCTTAATTATAGAATAAGTTTGTAATTAGTCCAAATAGAAAGAAGCGGAAAGTAAAAAACACCTAAATGTTTTTACTTTCCGCTTCTTTCTATATAGTCTGTATTTTACTTATTACATCAATAAACCAAGACTTTGCTGTTTGGCAAATCAGGAATATAGAGTTTTCCTTTGTGTATAGATAGGTCGGCTGGTCCGGTTAGCTGCAAAGGAAGAACAAGATTCTCAACCTTCAAATCTTTCAGGTTAATCTTTCCTACATTTCCATTTACCCAAGTTGTGAAATATAACGATTTGCCATCTTCGGAAAGTGCTAATCCGTCATATTGGCTCATGCGGTCAAAAAGCTTTTCTACAACGGGTTTATCAAAGTTCTTTATAGTATAAATAACGTTTGCTGCAGCTGTATTTCCATCAATAGGGTATGAAGCAACATAAATAATGCTATCAGTTGCAACAATTCCATTTGCACCAGGAACGGTTGCAAAAAGTTTGGGAGTTTGGTTATTTACTTTCTCAGGAGCCGAAACATCTAATTTATAAATATTACCAGTGTTAGTAACGGTAACATAGAGATTTGTTCCGTTTGCTGCAATGTCGTTTACATAAGAATCTTTTGTAGGAAAATTTATCTTCTGACTTTTGCTCACATCTTTAAGATTAAATGCAACTACTGCGTTTACATCAGCTACAAACAGATAATTACCTACTATGCACATTCCTTTAGGGGCATTTAATCTTCCATCTGCCGGAATTAATATAGATGTCTTTTTGGAACTTACTTCCATAATATATCCCTTACCAGCCTTATTAAGCGGGTTAATTGTATCTCCGCCAAAGTTACTGATGTACAATGATTCTCCATTCCAACAGGTTGCTTCACAAAAACGCAAACTGTCTGAGATTACTGTAGCAGGGCCACTTAATGGTATAACCTGAACATCTGCTTTTTTTGTGTTTTTGCATGAGAAAAATCCCATAGCCACAAGCACTAAGCATCCAATTACTTTCTTATTCATATGCAAGTCATTTCGTTTGTTAATATTTTGAACAAAGATAAAAATTATAACTATTATTATGCTATCTAATTTAAAATAAATTATCTTTGCCGCCCCATTTGTAACACGATATTACTGATCTGTATTTAATGGCATGATTGGTGATGTGACTTAACTATACTATAGATAAAATGAAAAAAGAAGATTACGTATATTATAAAAAAGGAATTATTTTTAGTAAAGCACCCCATAAAGAAGAGCAACTATCAGAAAAAACACGTTTGGATTTAATAAATGAACATAACGTTTGGTTTATAAGGAATACCTATGATTTTGACTCATCCAAATCTACTTCATTCTGGTTTGTAATAAAAGATACGTTTGGTGGAATGAAAGAATTAAAACGACGAACCCGTAATAAAGTCCGTCATGCTTTGACTTTTTTTGATATAGAAAGGATTTCTGTAGACTTGATGTATGAGCAAGGCTATGATGTTTATCGTGATTCATTCAATCGTTATTCCAATACTACCGATATTGTTGCTACACGTTTTTCATTTCTTACAGAGCTAGGAAATAATAAAGAAGGGCGGGAATTTTGGGGAGTAATAGATAAAACGGATGGAACATTAGCTGCTTATGCAGAGAATCACTGCAAAGAAGATATGTGCGATTATTTTATGCTAAAAGCCCGGACTAAATATTTATCAGGAGGATATTATCCTTTTTATGGCTTATTTTATAAAATGAATGAATATTATCTGGATACGTGCAATTTGGACTATGTGTTGCTCGGTACACGATCAGCTACTGAACATAGCAACATACAGAGTTTTATGCTTTCCAAATTTTGCTTTCGGAAAGCATATTCCGGACTTTCCCTTTCTTACGCACCGTTGCTGAGACTTGTAGTATCAATCCTTTATCCGGTGCGGTCTTTTGTTCCTTCCTTGAGAATGCAAACCATGCTTCGGCTCGAAGCAATGGCAAGAGGGGAGATTTGAAATGATTTTTAAAGCTTGTAGAACTATTTAATGTTACACAGATAACCTAATTTATAGAAAGCAAAAAGTTTCATATTAGGGTGGTGTGCTAATAGATCTTTTTTCAGAATTCCTCTGGTTTTTCTGAAAAGAAATGCAATAGGTTTCTGGAATTTATATTTTCTCACTTTTTTGTAAGTTTGTAGTAAACGGACATGCTCAGCCAGTTTGTCGGAATAGCGATAAAGATTCTCTATACTTGTTTCAGTCTTTCTTAGGAAGTCTTCATTTCTTTCTAATCCTAAGTGGTAAAGAGGATTATTAATATGTTTTATTTTTACCCCACGTTTTTCTAATTCAATGCCGAAAGCAGTATCTTCGTGACCATACCCTGAGAATGATTCATCAAATAGAATTTGTCGGAATGTTTTTTTTCTAATCAAAAAGTTGAAAGATGAAAATTGGTCATAAGGATGAAGACTACGTTCTTTTGCTGGACGTTCTTCAGTAGAAATGCCATAACAGTAACGTAAACTGAATATGACCGAGGGTAAAGTACTGTCGTATAATAGCCCTCCGCACACCACATCATTGTTTTGTATTGCTGAAACATAATTTTGCAAAAAAGTGCTGCTGATAAGTCCTGCATCGCTATCTATAAATAAAAGAAGGTCGTAACGGGCTTTTTCCGATAATAAGTTACGAATTCTGGCGCGCCCTACATTTTCTTTGAGTTCGATGAACATACAGTTACTTAGTTTGTTTATCTTTCTGTTATTGCGCTTCATTTCTTCATTAGAAGCATCATCGGCTACGAGAATTTCAATAGGGAATAATAATGTTTGTGCGTGGCGATGAAGTTCTTCAACCAGCCCTAAACAATCATAATTATAAGTAGGAATGAGAATTGATAACATCTTTATTGTTCTATTTGTCGCAAATGTAATATAAATATTACTCATTTACCTTAATTGGAAGATGTAAATTAAAGGAAAGTAGTACCTTTGTGACCAATTTTTATTGATAACATATGAAACAACGATATATCAAATTCGTTTTCGGATTAATTTTTATTGCCGTTTCTCTTACTACCTCAGCACATTTTACTGGGAGTGAACATAGTGTTTCTGCTGATATTTCATCATCTTTGACAGGAGTTGTTCGAGATTCTTTGACCAATGAACCAATACCTTATGCTTCAATTTCTTATGAAGGTAAAGGTGTGGGAAGTATTTCAGATCTTAATGGAGCTTATCGTATAACTACCCGTAAAGGTTGGAATGAAGTTACCTTTACCGCCGTGGGATATAGAAAGAAAACTATAAAGTTTATTCCTGGAGTTACCCAAAAACTTAATGTGAAGTTACAGCCTAGTGATGTACAATTGAAAGAAATTGTAGTTAAGCCTAAAAAAGAGAAATATTCCCGTAAAAATAATCCTGCTGTGGAACTTATGCGCAAAGTAATAGCAAATAAGTCGAACCAAAGATTGGAGGAGAATGATTTTTATCAATATGATAAATATCAGAAGATGACAACTTCTCTCAACAATGTGAATCCAGATAACTTTGATAAGGGAATTTATAAGAAGATGCCTTTCTTGGTTAATCAGGTAGAACCATGTATAGAAACAAATAAGCTTATTCTTCCTTTTTCTGTAGAAGAAACTGCTTCTCAGAAAGTATTTCGTAAGAATCCTAAGGATGAAAAAACTTTGATAAAGGGTATGAATTCATCCGGGATAAGTGAGCTTTTCTCAACTGGAGATGCAATGGGAGCAATACTCAAGGATATTTTTGCTGACGTGAACATCTATGATGATGATATTCGCCTGTTATCGAGTCGCTTTATAAGTCCAATATCCTCAAAATCAGCAATTTCTTTCTATAAATATTATATCATGGATACAATTAAGGTTGACAGAGACTCTTGTATTCATCTTACATTTGTTCCTAATAACTCACAGGACTTTGGCTTTACTGGTCATCTGTATATTTTGAAGGACTCTACTTATGCTGTGAAAAAATGTACAATGAACCTTCCGAAGAAAACGGGGGTCAATTTCGTTGACAATCTTGATATAATCCAGTCTTATGAGCAACTACCAAACGGGCAGTGGGTGCTAAAAGATGATGATATGATTGTGGAACTTACTGTGGCCAAAGGTCAGATTCAGGTCAGGCGAACAACAAGATATAGCAATTACACCTTTAAAGAAGTCTCTCCGAAAGTGTTTAAACTAAAGGGACCTGTTGTTAAAGATGTAGATGCCATGATGAAAGATGAAAATTTCTGGAAAGATATCAGACCGGTTCCACTTACAGATAAGGAAAATGGAATGGATATGTTTATCAAACATCTTGAAGCTATGCCTGGATTTAAGTATGCAATCATTGGTCTGAAAGCCTTGATTGAGAACTTTATTGAAACTGGAAGCAAGGACCATCCTAGTAAATTTGATTTTGGACCGATGAATACCATTATTGGTAGTAATTCTATAGAAGGGCTTCGTTTGAGACTTAGTGGACAGACCACAGCCAAACTATTCCCGCAGCTTTTCTTTAGTGGATATTATGCTTATGGATTTAAAGATAACAAATCAAAATATAAAGGAACGGTAGAATATACATTTGATAAGAAAGAATTTTTGGCAAGAGAGTTTCCGAAACACTCAGTTTCTTTCTCTTATATGTACGATGTAATGTCACCAATGGATAAATTTCTGAAGACAGATAAGGATAATATGTTTGTGGGACTAAAAACCACGACTGTAGATCAGATGTCATACGTGCGTGATATTTCTGCTAAATATGAAAGGGAAACAATGTCGGGCTTTTCAGTTGCAATGTCTGTAAAAAATAGAAATGACCAACCTGCCGGTAATCTTTTCTATATTAAGAATGATGCAGCCCATACGAGTGTTCATGATATGACAACAACTGAGGCTTCATTACAGTTGAGATATGCACCTGGTGAAACCTTCATTAATACTAAAGAAAGGAGAATGCCAATTAACTTTGATGCACCTGTTTTTACTCTTTCACATACCATGGGCGTAAAAGATGTATTGGGTGGAGATTATAAATTCAACTTTACAGAAGCTGGAATTTATAAAAGATTCTGGCTCTCTTCCTGGGGAAGACTGGATGCTTTTGTAAAAGCAGGAAAACAATGGGATAAGGTTCCTTTCCCTTTACTGATCATGCCTGCTGCAAATCTTTCTTATATCACACAAAGGGAGACATTTAACTTGATTAACAACATGGAATTCCTGAACGATAAGTATGCTTCGCTTGATCTTACTTATGATATGAATGGACGAATTTTTAATCGTATACCGCTTATCAAACAATTCAAATGGAGAGAGGTGTTTAAGTTTAAAACATTATACGGAAGTCTGAGTGATAAGAATAATCCCGATAAGAGCGATGGTTTGTTCCTTTTCCCAACCCGTAACGGACAAACAACCAGCTTTGCTATGGGTAAAGATCCTTATATGGAATTTAGTGTGGGTATTTATAACATCTTTAAAATACTTCACGTAGAGTATACCCGCCGCTTAAATTATCTGGATCATCCGGGAATCAATAAAGACGGTATTCGTATCGCAATGATGCTCAACTTCTAAGATTATATTCTTATTTAATTTAATTATACTTTTATTGTTTTGTACAAAAGATTGCATTCTTCTGTACAAAACAATTCTTTCTTTTGTACAGAAGAAAACAATCTTTTGTACAGGATGTTTTTAAGTTTCCGCCAATGATTTAAAATCTTATCCAAAGAATTCCCATTTCAAATAATAATATGTAATTTTGTTCCCATATAAAAAGAATGAAATGGCACAACCATTAGCAGAAAGACTTCGGCCAAAGTCGCTCGACGATTATATTGGTCAGAAACATTTAGTGGGAGAAGGAGCAATCTTGCGTAAGATGATAGACGCAGGACGCATTTCGTCATTCATTCTTTGGGGACCTCCCGGAGTGGGAAAAACAACTCTTGCTCAGATTATAGCAAATAAACTTGAAACTCCTTTTTATACATTAAGTGCAGTCAGCTCTGGCGTTAAAGATGTTCGCGAGGTAATTGAGAAAGCAAAAAGTACCCGTTTCTTCTCACAAGCAAGTCCCATTCTTTTTATTGATGAAATTCACCGGTTTAGTAAGTCGCAGCAAGATTCCCTACTGGGTGCTGTGGAACATGGAACGGTAACGCTTATAGGAGCAACCACCGAGAATCCTTCGTTTGAAGTGATTCGGCCATTACTTTCCCGCTGCCAGCTCTATGTTCTTAAGTCGCTTGAAAAGGAAGACTTACTGGAACTTTTGCAACGTGCGTTGACAGAAGATTCAATTCTTAAAAGTAAAAACATAGAGCTCCGCGAAACCGATGCAATGCTTCGGTATTCGGGTGGTGATGCACGTAAACTGCTTAATATACTAGAACTTGTAGTTGAATCGGATAGTGAAGATCCAATTGTGATTACCGATGAAAAGGTTACTGAAAGACTTCAACAGAATCCGCTGGCATACGATAAGGATGGAGAAATGCATTACGACATAATCTCAGCCTTTATAAAAAGTATTCGTGGAAGTGATCCCGATGGAGCCATTTATTGGCTGGCCCGCATGGTTGAGGGTGGGGAAGATCCTGCCTTTATTGCCCGCCGATTGGTAATCTCAGCTTCAGAAGATATTGGTTTGGCAAATCCAAATGCCCTGTTGCTGGCCAATGCCTGTTTTGACACACTGATGAAGATTGGATGGCCTGAAGGAAGAATCCCTTTGGCAGAAACAACCATTTATCTGGCTACCAGCCCAAAAAGTAATTCGGCTTACCTTGCCATTAATGATGCTTTGGAATTAGTGCAGAATACAGGTAATCTTCCTGTTCCTTTGCACTTACGCAATGCCCCTACAAAGTTGATGAAACAGCTGGGCTATGGCAATGAATATAAGTATGCCCATAATTACAAAGACAATTTTGTGAAACAACAATTCCTCCCTAATGAGTTGAATACCAAATCAATTTGGCATCCGCAGGATAATGCTGCCGAGGCTAAACTGAAAGACCATATGAAACAACTTTGGGGAGATCGTTATAATGAATAAATTCTTAAATTAATTGAATATGAAAATTGTAGTATTAGACGGTTATGGAGCAAATCCAGGTGATCTATCCTGGGATGAACTCAAAGCATTAGGTGAGTTTACTGTATATGATCGCACTTCTGCTGCCGATGTAGTGGCTCGTGCCAAAGACGCAGAGGTAATATTGACAAATAAGACAGAGATCACTGCCGAGGTTATCGCAGCTCTTCCGGAACTAAAATATATTGGTGTAATGGCAACCGGCTATAATGTGGTTGATGTTGCTGCTGCTAAAGAACGTGGAATTGTTGTAACCAACACTCCAGCTTACAGTACCATATCAGTAGCGCAAATGGCTTTTGCACATATTCTGAATATAACTCAGCAAGTTGCTCATCATTCTGAAGAAGTAAAAAAGGGACGTTGGACAAACAATGCTGACTTCTGCTTCTGGGATACTCCGTTAGCAGAACTGAGCGGACTTAAACTTGGTATTGTGGGACTGGGACATACCGGTATGGCAACTGCTCGTGTTGCTTTCGGTTTTGGTATGAATGTTTGTGCATACACTTCAAAGTCGCAACTTCAGTTACCTCCTGAAATCAAGATGATGACTAAAGAGGAGATCTTTACAGAGTGTGATATTGTGAGTCTTCACTGTCCGCTTACTGAAGAAACCCGTGAAATTGTTGATGCAAAACGTTTGGCAACAATGAAGCCAACCGCAATTTTGATTAATACAGGTCGTGGTTCACTTATCAATGAACAAGATCTTGCCGATGCATTGAATAATGGTGTTATTTATGCTGCCGGACTAGATGTACTTACATCTGAACCACCTCTTGCAGATAATCCATTACTTACAGCTAAAAACTGTTATATTACTCCTCATATTGCATGGGCTACCAAAGCTTCACGTATGAGATTAATGAGTATCCTTGTTGAAAACATTAAAGCTTTCATGACTGGTAAACCAACTAATAACGTAGCAAAATAATCAGTACGTAATTTTGTTTTAGATAGATATAGGAAAGGTTGTTACTTAATAAATGGTAACAACCTTTCTTTCTTCTAAATATTTTCTTTTGGAAACTTGTTTTATAGGAAAATAGAAGTATATTTGCATAATAATTCCAATGGAAAATATTAATGTTGGAATTTTAATAAAGAAATAGGCTTTAAAACAGAATATAAAATGAGTAAAGAAAAGTACATTATTATTGGAGGTGTAGCTGGTGGTGCAACAACGGCTGCCCGAATCAGACGAATGAATGAAGAGGTCGAAGTGATCTTGTTCGAAAAAGGAGATTATATCTCTTATGCTAATTGCGGACTACCTTATTATATAGGTAATGTAATAGAGGACAGGAATAAACTGTTTGTGCAAACTCCCGAATCGTTTGGTTTACGTTTCAATATTGATGTAAGAGTTCGTTCGGAAGTAGTGAGCATTGATAAGGATAAAAAAGAAGTTCTTGTTCGCAAGCGTAACGGAGAGGAATATACAGAAAAGTATGACAAGCTTTTACTCTCTCCCGGAGCATACCCGGTTCGTCCTCCTTTTCCCGGAATAGATACCGATGGAATCTTTACTTTACGTAATGTAAATGATACTGATGCCATTAAAAACTATATGAATACCCATCAGGTAAAGAGTGCAGTAGTGGTTGGTGCCGGTTTTATCGGTCTGGAAATGGCTGAAAATCTTCAGCATGCAGGAGCAAAGGTTTCTGTTGTTGAGATGCTGAACCAGGTGATGCCGCCTATTGATTATTCAATGGCTTCACTTGTTCATCAACATTTGCAGGATAAAGGAGTAAATCTTTATCTGGAGCATGCCGTAAGTGCATTTACAAAGAAAGGAAACTCTATTGAAGTTGTCTTTAAAAACGGCAAATGTATGATGGCCGATATCGTGATTCTTTCCATAGGAGTACGTCCTGAAACAACACTGGCTAAAAAGACTGGTCTTGCGATAGGAGAAGCCGGAGGAATTGTGGTTAATGATTATCTGCAAACTTCCGACGAAAATATTTATGCGGTAGGAGATGCTATTGAATTTAAACATCCCATCACCGGAAAGCCTTGGCTGAATTATTTGGCCGGTCCGGCCAACAGACAAGGTCGTATATGTGCCGATAATATGTTACTTGGGAATAAGGTAAAATACGAAGGCTCTATCGGAACAGCCATTGCAAAGGTTTTTGATATGACTGTTGCTTCAACGGGGCTGGCTGCGAAGCAACTTAAAAAGAATGAGATACCTTACCTTTCTTCGGTTACTAGTTCCGGTTCTCATGCGGGATATTATCCAAACTCTTTGCAAATGAGCATTAAAATTACGTTTAGTCCGGTGGATGGAAAACTTTACGGTGCTCAGATTGTGGGATGTGACGGAGTAGATAAACGAATTGACCAGATAGCCTTACTTATTAAACAACAAGGTACGGTTTATGACCTGATGCAACTAGAGCATGCTTATGCTCCTCCTTATTCATCAGCAAAAGATCCTGTAGCTATTGCAGGATATGTTGCAGAGAACATTCTGCTTAAAAGAGTGAATATAGTAACATGGAGAGAAATACAACAGGTAAAGGATGGAGTTATTCTGGACGTTCGCACACCAATTGAGTATTCTTTAGGTGCAATTCCGGGTGCAATTAATATCCCTGTGGATGGTATAAGGAATCATCTGGATGAAATTCCAAAAGATAAAAACATTTATATCTATTGTGCGGTAGGACTTAGAGGATATCTTGCAGCAAGAGTCCTTATGCAAAATGGATTTGATAAAGTGTTTAACTTATCGGGAGGGTATAAGCTTTATCAGTCGGCTACTACTCCGGTGGTTTTAGATGAGAAAGATATGAATGCCTGTTCATCGGGACTGGCTATTGATAATGGAAATAAAGAATCAATAATGGAAACAATAAAGATAGATGCTTGCGGCTTACAGTGTCCGGGACCTATTATGAAATTAAAAAAGAGTATTGAAGAAGTTAACGTGGGCGATCGTCTGGAGATTGTGGCAACAGATCCGGGATTTAAGCGCGATGCTCAGGCTTGGTGTAACATGACAGGACATAAAATGGTCTCACAATCGGCCGATTCTGGTAAGTTTGTATCAATCATTGAAAAAGTGGAGAAAAAAAAAGCGGCCTCTTCGTTTAGTGAAACTCCGGTAGAATGTAGTGGAAAAGGGAAAACTTTTATTATGTTTAGTGATGATTTAGACAAAGCTTTAGCTACTTTTGTACTCGCAAACGGAGCAGCTTCTACTGGCGAAAAGGTATCCATCTTCTTTACGTTCTGGGGATTGAATGTAATAAAGAAGACAAAAAAGCCTAAAGTACAGAAAGATATCTTTGGGAAGATGTTCTCAATGATGCTTCCTTCGGACACTATGGCGCTGAAACTTTCTAAAATGCACATGATGGGCATTGGCAGTAAAATGATGCGTTTCATTATGAAAAAGAAAGGTATTGATTCACTGGAATCTTTGCGCCAGCAAGCATTGGAAAATGGCGTGGAATTTATTGGCTGCCAGATGTCTATGGATATGATGGGAGTAAAAGCTGAAGAACTGCTCGATGAAGTAACTATTGGAGGTGTGGCCACTTACATGGAACGCGCGGATAAATCCAATGTAAATTTGTTTATTTAATCAATCTAAAGGATATATGATAAAGTTGATCTGTCAGTTACGGGATATTAATGTGGCTATGAATAATCTTGAAATGCAGCTAAATGAGAAATATGGCATTGGACTAAATGAGTCTATGGCTCTATGTTGTCTTTCTGACGGCCGCTTATCTGCTACTGAGATAGCAGAAAAAACAGGAATGACAAACTCTCATTGTTCGAAAGTCATTCGATCAATTGAGGAAAAGCTATTGATAGAACGTAGTCTTGGAGAAAGTGACAAACGGCAGATGTATTTTTGTCTGAATAAAGAAGGAAAGAAAAAACTGTCTCAGATAAAATGCAAGGGACTGACTTTACCTGAAGTGCTGATTCCGGTCTTAGGAAAATGTGACGAGGAGTAATCAGAAATGTTTTTTTGAGCTTTTATCTGCCACCTGCTACTAATTCTGATTTTATACGCTTATAATGAGTGCTTTAGTTTGGTGGCAGATAAATAAGTCTTACAGTTTATCTGCTACTAACAGCTCACATCTGCTACTAACAACTTTTTATATTAGATTTGTGTCAATGAACATAAAATCTAGTGGGAGATACCTCTGTTTTGTAGCAGATAAATGTAAATTTAGTAGCAGATGAATTTGATTTTTACGAATTTAAGTTGCTGTAAAGGAGTTGTTTAATGTGAATTTAGTGGCAGGTGGCAGTAACTTTTTGTTTTTTCTGATTTTATTGGAGAATAACTTACTGATTCTTCGCCAATAATTTGCAGCCATTGCCCAATCATTTCAGAAACTCCGGCTTTGTTTTTTTACTCACGGACTGAAAATAAAAATAACCTGCAATCAATTATGACCTTGACTGCCGGTTATTTAATTTTTTATGCTTTTGTTCAGTTGCTTATGCTTGCTGAAGAAGTGTTTGTACAATTCTGTCGGCTGTTCTTCCGTCCCATCTTTCAGGAAGACTACCTTGTTTCCATTCACCACTCAAGATTTTTGCCACTGCATTGCCTAGTTGCTCAGCATCTTCACCTACAAGTTCATTTGTTCCTATTGAACATGTTTCCGGATGTTCCACATAACTATTCAGTGTTACACATGGAATGCCAAGGAATGTTGCTTCCTCAGCGATGTTTCCTGAATCAGTAATAATCGCTTTCGCCTTACTTGTAAGGTATCCGAAAGAAAGGTAGCTTTGCGAAGGAAGAATATGCAGATTTGGAGCTTTAATATTCAGTTCGTTTATAACATCGCGAACATAATTATGAAGCGGAGCAACAATAGGAGTGCCCTTTGATTCTGCAATTAAACGTTCAATTAATAATTTGAAGTTTTCTTTATTTTCCAATAATGCATGACGATTGATTGTAAGAAGAATATATTCTTTTTCTTTCAGACCTAAAATATCGAATGTTATTGGTTTAATAAACCTGTTGCGGTTATATCTTAAAGAGTCCATCAGAATGTTTCCAACAAAGAATACCTGCTCATTACCTGTACCTGTTTGATTCAGGTTACGATTAGCCCCCATTCCTGCAGTAAACAAGAAATCGGAAAGACCATCGGTAATCATACGGTTTACTTCTTTGGGCATGCTCATATCAAAAGAACGTGTTCCTGCAACAAGATGAGCTACCTTGATGTTTTGCTTCTTGGCCACAATGGCACATGCCATAGTAGAGGTAAGGTCATCAACAACTAATACAACATTAGTTGGATTCTCTTTCAGCTCTTTTTCGAAGGCAATCATAATTCCTCCGGCACGTTGGGTCAGATCTTCAAAACCTACACCAAGATATGCAACCGGTTTCTTTATATCTAAATCAACAAAAAGAGAAGGCTCGAGACTGCTGTCATTTGACTCTCCAGTATATATTAATCTGTAAGAGATTTCTTTACCTTGTTCCCTTGCATTGTCAATGGCATGTGTAATGGGAGCAATCTTCATAAAATTGGGACGAGCCCCTGCTACAATAGTAATTTTCATGTCTAAAATATATGTTGTTCTTTACGGCAGCAAAATTACACTTTCTTTCAGAAAACAAGTTATAAATCTCTCCACTTTTTTATTATCTGACACTTTATTTGTTTCTTTGCGAAAAAAATAAGTAATATGCCTACATTTGTTCAGATTATAGAGTTTATTGGTACATTCGCTTTTGCTATTAGTGGCATACGTTTAGCCTCAGCAAAACAGTTTGATTGGTTTGGCGCTTATGTTGTTGGACTGGTTACCGCTATAGGTGGCGGAACAATTCGTGATCTTTTGCTTGATGTCACTCCTTTTTGGATGACAAATCCTATTTATTTAATTTGTTCGGCCCTGGCTTTGTTCTGGGTAATCGTTTTTGGTAAACAGTTAGTGCATCTGCATAATACCTTTTTTATTTTTGACTCAATAGGTCTGGCCCTGTTTACAGTTGTTGGAGTGCAGAAAACCATTGAACTTAATTATCCTTTCTGGGTTGCTATTGTAATGGGTAGCATTACCGGAGCTGCCGGTGGAGTGATCCGCGACATCTTTATCAATGAAATTCCACTTATTTTCAGAAAAGAGATCTATGCTATTGCATGTATTGTTGGTGGTTTAGTGTTCTGTTTTTGTTCTTATATGGAATTTAATAGTATGATGACTCAGTGCGTGAGTGGAGGTAGCGTTTTCCTTGTTCGGATTCTGGCGGTAAAATATAACATTTGTTTGCCGAAGCTAAAAGGAGAATAGCCTAAAAACTGTTATTTAACGGTATGAAAACTGTTATTAATAGAATTCCCCCTAATTGCTGATAGAATTTGGGCTGTCAATTGAACTTATTTTATGTAATATTGCATTAACGAAAAAGCATTATTAACACAAATAAGCAAGGTATGAAAAGTTTAAATTTTAAAAAAGATCTACTCGGAGTACAAGACGAACTACTTCGCTTTGCGTATAAATTGACCTCCAATCGTGAAGAAGCAAACGATTTGTTGCAGGAAACATCGTTAAAGGCATTAGACAACGAAGAGAAATATACCCCTGATACTAATTTCAAAGGATGGATGTATACCATTATGCGTAATATATTTATTAATAATTATCGTAAGGTAATGAGAGATCAAACATTCGTAGATCAGACAGAGAATATGTATCATCTCAATCAATCTCAGGATTCAGGATTTGACAGCACTGAAGGAGCTTATGATATTAAAGAGATTCATCGGGTAGTTAATTCGTTGCCCAAAGAATATAAGATACCATTTTCTATGCATGTTTCAGGATTTAAGTATCGTGAAATTGCTGATAAACTTGAATTGCCACTTGGAACTGTCAAGAGCCGAATTTTCTTCACCCGACAAAGATTACAACAACAATTGAAAGATTTTGTTTAGTTTTCTATAAGAATAAAGCATTAATTTTGGTTGTATACAGGGAGTAATTCTAAAAAACTTGGAATTACTCCCTGTTTTTTGTATTAGTGAGGTATAAATATGATATTAAACATATTTATTGCAAGGCGAATTTATTTGTTTTTTTGACATAATGACAATTCATTTATTATCTTTGCCATAGCATTTAAACAAACTTTGTATTCTTATATATTACTAATCACAATGAAAAAAGAAATTAAATTTAGCCTCCTTTACCGGGATATGTGGCAGTCTTCCGGAAAGTATCAACCCAGGGCTGATCAACTGGAAAGAATTGCTCCGGTGATTATTGAAATGGGATGTTTTGCTCGTGTGGAAACGAATGGTGGTGCCTTTGAACAAGTAAACTTATTATATGGTGAGAATCCTAATAATGCAGTCCGAACTTTCACAAAACCTTTTAATGATGTAGGGATTCAAACTCATATGCTTGATCGTGGTTTAAACGGACTACGAATGTTTCCGGTTCCAGCTGATGTACGTAAATTGATGTATAAAGTAAAAAAGGCCCAGGGCGTTGATATTACTCGTATTTTTTGCGGCTTAAATGATATCAGAAACATCATACCTTCCATAACCTACGCTTTGGATGCAGGAATGATTCCTCAGGCTACTCTTTGTATTACATTCTCCCCAGTACATACAGTAGAATACTATACTGATATTGCTGATAAACTGATAGCTGCCGGAGCTCCCGAGATTTGCTTAAAAGATATGGCTGGTGTAGGCCGTCCGGTAATGCTTGGAAAGCTTACAAAAGCAATAAAAGATAAACATCCCGATGTGATCATTCAGTATCATGGACATTCAGGTCCGGGACTATCGATGGCCTCTATTCTTGAAGTGTGTGAGAATGGTGCCGATATTATTGATGTTGCCATGGAACCATTATCCTGGGGTAAAGTCCATCCAGACGTAATATCTGTGCAGGCAATGTTGAAAGATGCAGGCTTCAAGGTACCTGAGATTAACATGAAAGCTTATATGAAGGCTAGAAGTCTGACTCAGGAATTTATTGATGACTTCCTGGGCTTTTTCATTGACCAGACTAATAAACACACCTCTTCTCTGCTTTTAGGTTGCGGACTTCCGGGTGGAATGATGGGATCTATGATGGCCGACCTCAAAGGAGTACAATCCGGAATTAATATGTTCCTGAAAAGCCAGAATAAACCAGAACTTAATATTGATGATCTGGTGGTAATGCTTTTTGATGAGGTAGCATATGTATGGCCTAAACTTGGTTATCCTCCATTGGTTACTCCATTTAGCCAGTATGTGAAGAATGTTGCTTTGATGAATGTAATGCAATTGATTAAAGGAGAAGAGCGCTGGACAATGATTGATTCTCATACCTGGGATATGATTTTAGGTAAGAGTGGTAATTTGCCCGGAGAACTGGCTCCTGAAATTATTGAGCTAGCCAAAGCAAAAGGATATGAATTCTCTACTGAAAACCCACAGGATAATTTCCCGGATGTCTTAGATCAGTTCCGTAAAGAAATGGACGATAATGGTTGGGAATATGGACCTGATGATGAAGAACTATTTGAGCTGGCTATGCACGATCGTCAATATCGTGATTATCGTTCAGGCATTGCAAAGAAGCGTTTCCAGGATGAACTTCAAAGAGCTAAGGATATAGAAATGCAAAAGCAGGGATTTAATGAAGAGGATATAAGGAAAATGAAACGGGCAAAAGCAGAACCGATTGCTGCTCTTGAAAAGGGACAAATCTTTTGGGAAGTTGGTGTTGGATCCGGATCTACACCTCCTGCTGTTGGCCAGAGATTTACTCCAGATGAAACATTCTGCTATATAGGAACGTTATGGGGTACGTACGATAAGATACCAGCTAATTTTTCCGGTCGTATCATTGAAGTTTGTGTAAAACAAGGTGCTCATGTCAACAAAGGTGACACTCTGGCTTATATTGAACGAATAGATGTTGTAGCTTAATTTTCTTAAAAATATGACAGCGGTAGGTATTTCTAATAAAAGACCTATCGCTGTTCTTTTTATTTTAGATTAGCTATACTACTAATCTTATGATTATTGTTATAAAATAGACAATTTTCTCTATTTGAAATACACTTGCTGCATTCCGATTAATCGATCATATCTTTCTCCAAATGGGCGATGATATACCAGTATCAAATATTCATTTTCAGTCTCATAATAATTTCCTTCTGTAAGTGCTCCTGTTACTTTCTCACTATCGGCAGGTAAAAATAAATACTGATAATTATAGGCTCCCTGTTTAAGCAATTGTACAGTCTCAAATGCTTGTGTCTCTGGATTGTATTTCAGACGATAGTTCTTGGTAAAATTATCGTTAGTAAATGCACCTTGCAGATAAAAGTCTCCGTTAGGCAATGCTTCTTTCCATGGAAGTGAAAAGTGTACTAAAAGATAATCAGCTTCAGTGTCATTGTTGGTAGCCTGGTCATATCGGACTAAATAACGCCCGTTTTGGTCTTTATCAAAGCTATAGTTTTTTATTCTTGGCTCATCCGGGAATAATGTTACGTGATAATAGGGATTAAAAAAATGAATATTTTGTATTCCTTGTGCTGCATATCTAACGCTCACCATTTCAAAGCGCCTATATTCGTTTCCTGCATCAAAGATTAAGTTTCTGTTATATTCATATTTCAGCTCATTTGAACCGACGTAAGATGGTAGAATATTTGTTACGCAATTATCCTCACGAAGGTTTTGCATAACTTTGATTTTAAGTTCACTTTGAGGATTTCGAATGTTATATCCGGCATAATTTACGTTGAAAGAAACTTGCTGATGTGACTTATTATTGTCTATATCTGTATTACTGTTTACGCTTGCCGAAATAGCCAATTTCTTTTCTATAACGGAGAAGCAAACTTTGCATACTGGTTTTGAATTGTCGTTATCGTTATATATTGTTATAATATAGTTTCCCGAGACTTTAAATTTGACTTGTTCGTTTGGGAAAGATATGTGGTAATGTGTGTATAATACTGTTGTATTGACAGAATTTTGATAGTCTTCAATGGGACTATTGTTAAAGCCTTCAAGAAAGTCTATATCGCTTAATCCGGAAGGAGTCCAGTCTGCATTACAATGTGAAATTACATATTGAAAACGTTGATATTCATGTGATAACTCATCAAAAGAGATTTCCAGAATATCACTTGAATTTAGGCTAATTACAGGAGGTACCAACCAGTTATCATTCACCTTTACCAATAAACTTTGGATATTAGGTGAGAAAACTTCATTCTTTTGTGCCTTTACTGAAAAGGTAATAATTAGCAATACACATAAAATCAGCCATTTTTTCATAGTGGTGAGTTATATAAACCTATTTTCCTCTTTTGACAGGAGGAAATTTGGGTACTAATTGCATTAATCTTAATATACGTCCCTGACGTCTGAGAATATATCTTGAAGGATTAGCAGAATCAAATCTCAGCGGATTAGGTAATGTGGCTGCAATCAAAGCACATTGTCCCCGGCTGAGTTCCTTTGCTGTTGTGTGAAACTTATTTCTTGCTGTAGCTTCGGCTCCATAAATTCCCCTTCCCATCTCAATGGAATTAAGATATACTTCCATGATACGTTCTTTAGACCATAACGCTTCGATTAAAACAGTGAAATAAACCTCAAAGCCTTTTCTTACCCACGATGATTCCGGCCATAAGAATACGTTTTTTGCCGTTTGCTGGCTGATTGTACTTGCACCTCTTTGCTTTTTTCCTTCCTCTTTATCTTCTACTGCTTGCTGAATTGCTTGAAAGTCAAACCCGTTATGTGTGGCAAATTTGTTATCTTCTGAAGCGATAACTGCCATGGGGAGATGTTTTGATATTTGTTCAAAAGGAACCCATGTGTGTTTTAAAGTGACATCTTCACCGGTCATAATCTGTTGTCCACATCGGATTACCATTAAAGGTGTTATATATACAGGTACAAAGCGGTAGATTAATGTCATTAATATAGATGATCCAAAGAATACGATAATAAGATTTCTTATAATGTGGAATATTTTCTTTCTTACCATAGGTCAGATATTTGAGAGGAATTTATAAAAAGAAATCGTGTAAGTATGCTATTACAACTTACACGATTTTTTATTTGTTAAACAAATTGTTATTTACTTGCGTCTTTAATCATTTGTTCGCTGGCATACATATATACTTCAACGCGACGGTTCTGTGCTCTTCCTTCTACTGTTTCGTTACTAGCAATAGGTTCCTGAAAATCTTTACCAGCTACATATTTAAACTGATTTGAAGCAACTCCATTACTCTTTAGGAAACTAGCAACTGAATTAGCACGGTCACCTGAAAGCTTTTGGTTGAAAGCAAGTGCTCCTGTATTATCAGTATGTCCGTATACGGCAATATCCATTGTTTGATCTTCAGAAAGGACTTTAGCCAATTTTGCTAATGAAGTTTTAGAAGTAGCATTTAATTTGCTTGAATTAGTTGCAAATAATATTCCTCCGTCAAAAGTAACCTTCACGGCAGCAAGACCATTTGCATCAGTTATTTGTTGAACTTTAGCATCTTCAATAGCTTTTGCTTTTTCAGCAGCTTTATCCATTTTCTTACCAATAATAACACCGGCACCAGCTCCAACGGCTGTTCCTATGGCAGCACCAATAACAGCACCTTTACCATGTCCTGCAATTTGACCTATAATGCCACCTAAAGCAGCACCTGAACCTGCACCTATAAGACCACCTTTAGCGGTATTTGACATTCCACATCCCCCAAATACTAGAGAGAAGCTTAGTAAAACTGATAAAAATTTAACATTCTTCATACTTTAATCGTTTTAAATTTATACGTTTAGTTGTAATAAACTTGTTGCAAAGGTAAGGATTTCTTTTTTAAATCAGTTCCTTTTATGTAAAATTTACATAGTATAATGTATCTATATTAAGAAACATAATTAATATTTAATTGTTTGCCATAGATATTAAATGTTTCTCTGAAAGTATTTATACAATATCAATTTTAAATTATACATTCCGTGTTTTTAATATTCTTTTCTTTATTACTGCAAACCACATGGATGCGAATATTCCTTTGGCAATGCTGGTACTGCTGATTGCCCACCAAATACCCACAACACCCATTCCCATACTTGTAAATATGATGGCTAATGGAATACGCAAATAATTGCAGGTAATACTTATTATAGCCGGTGGCAGCGTTCGTCCGGTTCCGTAGAATAATCCTTGTGTTGTAATTTCCATCATCATAAAGAGCTGGGAATATCCCGAAATACGTAAATAAATTCCTCCGGCTAGTATTGCAGGTAACTCAGGAACGAATACAGAAAAGATCTCTTGCCCAAAGAATATAAATAGTAATGTGCAGAAAGAACCGAAAATGGAAGTCATCCATAAAGTGGCTTTATAAGATCTCAGCACCCTGTCGTGCCTTCCGGCAGCATAATTTTGTGAGATGAATGCTCCAAGTGCACTCGAAAATCCTTGTGAAGTATTCCATGTAATAGCCTCAATCTGCCCTCCCATAGTTAGTGTCATTAATCCAATATGTCCGCCTTGTTCGGATGCTAATCTGCAAAGGTACATATTAACAAATGCGAAGAGGGTATTGAGAGTTGCTGCCGGAAGCCCTAATTTGAAGATACGTTTTGTATAGCTTCTCTGCAATTTCGTAAAAAGATTAAATCCGCCTAATATGTCTTTTTTACCTTTTAACTGATAGATAAACAGGGCGAAAACAACAGCTTGTGATATCCATGTGGCTAAAGCAGCACCTGTTGTTCCCCATTTGAAAACGAAGATAAAAACCGGATCAAGAATCATATTAATTATCAGACCACTACCAGTAATATAAAAAGGTACCTTACTTCTTCCCGCTGCATTGTATATACCTGTAAAGGCCGTGGAAAGAAAAATGAAAGGCATAGCTGCAGCGATAATCCGCAAATACACCACTGCATTAGCTGATATGTCACTGTTTAGTTCATAAATACCGATAATAGGGTGGGCGAATATAAACAGCAAAGTTCCCCAACAGAGGGATATAATAAGTGCAATAGTTATATTGTGTGCTGCAAATTTTTTAGCTGCGGCTTCATCTTTTGCTCCGATAGCCTGACCAACACTTACTTCAGAGCCTACCTTATTTAGTAAAGAGATAGAGGCCGACATCCAGGATAGAATACCTACAGTGCCAATTGCAGCAACAGCTTCACTGCCAATTCTTCCTACCCAGGCCATATTAATAAGACTATAGGCCATTTGTATGAAAGATGTTGCCATAATTGGCATTGCCAGATTAAAAAGCTGTTTAAAAATACGGCCTTCTGTGAGGTTCTTAATTCCTTGCATTAAGTATGTTCATTTTGTTTGAGTTGCAAAATTAGGAAATTATAATGGATATTAGCAGAACCTCATTGGGAAAAGAATTACCTTTGCACCATTATAAAAATAAATACTCGATTTTATATTATGTCAATTCTTGCATTTACATTGATTCTCTTGTTGGGGGCCTTTCTTGCTGGATTAGCGGGTTCGCTGACCGGATTGGGTGGGGGAGTTGTGGTTATTCCATTACTTACTTTATGTTTTAATATAGATATTCGTTATGCTATCGGTGCTGCTCTTGTTGCTTCCATTGCTACCTCTTCAGGTTCGGCAAGTGCTTACGTAAAAGAAGGAATAACGAATATGCGATTGGGTATGTTTCTTGAGATAGCAACCACTGTGGGTGCAGTTATTGGTGCGGCTATAGCAATTTATATGCCTACAAATGTAATAGCTGTGATCTTTGGTATGGTATTAATCTTTTCTGCTGCTATGACATTGAGAAAGAAGTATGACCACTCCGTAGTTAAAGGAAGTATGACTGCAGAGAAGCTAAAATTGAATGGATCTTATCCTACAAAAGACGGACAGGTTGAATACGAACTGACAAACATAATGGGTGGTTTTTCTATTATGTCGCTTGCCGGAGTACTTTCTGGTTTGCTGGGTATCGGTTCCGGAGCTCTAAAAGTATTGGCAATGGATTCGGTTATGCGTGTGCCTTTTAAGGTAAGTACCACAACCAGTAATTTTATGATTGGGGTAACTGCTGCAGCCAGTGCGGTAGTCTATTTGCAAAGAGGATATATTGATCCGGGAATTGCTTTTCCGGTTATTATCGGAGTGTTAGTTGGTGCTACTACAGGTGCAAAGCTTCTTCAGCGAATGAATGTAAAAGTTCTGAGGATTATATTTAGTATAGCAATAACCATCGTTGCACTTAACATGATGTATAACGGTTTTAATCATAAATTCTAAGACGATGATAAAGGATTTTTCAAACAGAATATTGGGAGACCGTGACCTTCAGAGAATTATTGGAACATTACTTCGCATAGGAGTGGTCACTGCAAGCATAATTGCCTTGATAGGAGGGGTGATCTATCTGTTTGTTCATGGCATGGAAACAATGCCCGATTATGGCCGATTCCACAATGAAGCACCTATATATACTCATCTTTCGGGAATTATCAGTGGAGTGTTCTCTCTGGATGCCCGTTCTATTATGCAACTGGGAGTTGTTGTGCTTATCATGACTCCTATAATGCGTGTATTCTGTTCTCTCTTTTCTTTTGGACTGGAAAGAGACAGAATGTATGTTGTAATCACTTTTATTGTACTAAGTATTATTCTTTTCAGTATGTTTAGCGGAATGAAAATCTGATAAACACAGCTTTGTAATCTTATCTATAAGAGTTTGTAACATTATAAGGCTTACTTTGCGAATCGATTAACAAAAATAATACCGATTGGCAATGATAGGCCTTTTTAATGATTGTTTTCCTCCTATAATGGATGGAGTTTCCCTGACTACACAAAATTATGCTTACTGGCTGAATAAGAAAACCGGGAATGTTTGCGTAGTAACCCCTAAGTCACCCAATGTAAGAGATCAGGAGGAATACCCAATTTATCGCTATTCTTCCATTCCCATTCCTATGCGAAAGCCCTACCGGTTAGGATTTCCACGTATAGACTGGCCTTTTCACGAAAAGATAAATCGTTTATCGTTCGAATTAGTCCATGCGCATTGTCCTTTCTCATCGGGTACATTGGCTATGAGGATAGCTAAAGCACAGAATATTCCAATAGTAGCCACTTTTCATTCCAAATATAAAGCCGATTTTGAACGAGCTATCCCCAATAAGAGAATAGTGGATTATCTCATAAAAGATGTGATTCGTTTCTATGAATCGGCTGATGAAGTGTGGATACCTCAGGCCTCAGTGGAAGAAACACTTCGTGAGTACGGTTACAAAGGGAAAGTTGAGGTAGTTGACAATGGGAATGACTTTTCAGACAACACTTCTGTTTATTCTTTGCGGGAAATGGCTCGGGAAGAACTTGGAGTGAATGAACGGGAATTTGTATTTCTCTTTGTAGGTCAGCATATTTTAGAAAAGAATCTGGTATTTCTATTGGAATCATTATCTCTGATCAGGGATATTCCGTTTAAGATGTTCTTTATTGGATCGGGCTATGCAGCCCAGGAACTAAAACAATTGTCGGAAAAACTAAACCTTTCCTCGAAAGTCTTTTTTAAAGGAACGGTTACCGATAGGGAGAAATTGAAGAGCTATTATGCGGCAGCAGATCTATTTTTGTTTCCTTCATTATATGATAATGCTCCTTTGGTGGTTAGGGAAGCCGCTGCATTGCATACTCCTTCCGTGTTGATTGCCGGTTCTACTTCGGCCGAAATAGTAACAAATTCAGTTAATGGCTTTTTAACCAACCATACTACTGATGATTATGCGCAAAAGATTCGTGAACTGACATCTTCTCCTTTTCTGATGCGAATGGCAGGTGATAAGGCTGCTCAAAGCATTGCCCGTTCGTGGGAGGAGGTTGTAGATGAGGTGTATGACAGATACATGTGTTTGGTAAGAAGATATTCCGGAACTCAAAATACTTTTCTATGGGAAGCGATTTGAAAGTATTTAAAACAGGATATATTCTGATTCCGGTTATTATCGGGTTATCGGTTGTTGGCTGGTTGTTTTATAATGAAATGGATGCTTCAGTATTTTCATCTATTACTTTCAGTGGTCGAATGATTTTTTTTATTTTTCTAGCTTGTGTGTTGATGCTGGGACGTGACTGGGGATTAATGTGGCGTTATCGTTTGATGACGGAAAAAGAGTTGACCTGGAGACAAGTCTTTAATGTGAATATACTTTGTGAGTTCACCTCAGCCGTAACTCCATTGGCAGTAGGAGGGAGTAGTCTGGTGGTGCTCTTCCTTAACAAAGAAGGACTCAATGCCGGGAGAAGCGCAGCCATAATGATCTCTTGTCTCTTTCTCGATGAATTGTTTTTTGTACTTGCCTGTGTGTTGTTCTTCTGCATTATACCGCTTCAGGATTTATTTGGCAATTCAACAGCACTTTCAACGGGTGTTCAGGCGTTATTCTTTTTGGTTAATGGACTTATTGCTTTTTGGACGTTTCTTCTCTTTATAGCCCTTTTTAAACGTCCCGACTGGGTGAAGAAACTCTTTTTTGGCATTTTCAGCCTGAGACTTTTGCGTTCCAGAAGAAAGAAGGTTACTCAATTTACAAATAGTCTGGAAAATTGTTCACATGAATTTAGCCGTAAGCCATTATCTTTTTGGTTCAAATCATTCTTTGCCACTGCCTTTTCCTGGTCCTGTCGCTATCTGGTTGTGAATGCTTTGCTTATGGCTTTTACTCCATTGGGAAATCACTTGATAGCCTTTGCCCGCCAGCTGATCCTATGGATTATTATGGCCGTTAGCCCCACGCCTGGAGGTAGTGGATTAGGGGAATTTATGTTTAAAGAATATTATTCGGAGTTCTTTGCTGTTTCGGGGGTTGCTATAATTGCGGCTTTCCTTTGGCGAATAATCACCTATTACTTTTATCTCATTGCAGGTGTGTGTATTATTCCTCAATGGATAAAGAAACTCCGTTGAAATAAAACTGTTAACCAACTTTCATCTTATTGTAAAAGAGTTGAAATACATCATAAGTACCTTTATGCTCAGAAATATAACCCACTAATAATAAGTAAAATGAAACAAATAATGCCGGTACAAAGTGATCGTTTTGTTGCCATAGGAGTATTGATGGCAGTTCTTGCGTTCTCTTTTTTATTTTATATGGGAAGTTCTTTATATCAAACGAGCCAACGTATGTATAATGAAAGCTCTCCTGTTTATGCATTAAAGTAATTTTCTCAATAACTGGTTACAGTTCTTTGTTTTGATATACATCAAAGTTAGCGTTTGATGTATATCATTGTATATGTTAGATATATATCATAATATAGATTTGATATATATCAAAAAAGATTTTATCCGCCACATATTAAAAGGTCTTATAGGATGCTTGTATCTTAATAAAAGTCTTATTTCTTTAATTCTATAAACAAAAAAATAGATAACTGTGTTCTTTGCAATAGAGGCTCATCCCGGAACCACATATACATTGCTTATGAAGCTTTTTATTATTTCTAACAGGCTTCCTTTGAAAGCCAGCAGGACAGATTCCAATGATTTTGAATTTACTCGTAGTGAAGGAGGACTGGCTACCGGGTTGGGATCACTGACTATGGATGTGGAGAAGCATTGGATAGGTTGGCCTGGTTTACATACAGAATCAGAAGAAGAGAAGAAAAAAATAATCAGTTATCTAAAGCCGTATAATTATCATCCGGTATTTCTTTCTCCGGAACAAATACAAAATTATTATGAGGGATATAGTAATAGTACTCTTTGGCCCCTTTGTCACTACTTCTTTGCTTTTATAGTATATGAAAATAAGTACTGGGAATCTTATAAACAAGTAAATGAACTTTTCTGTAAGGTTGCTGCTTCGCTCTTGGAACCGGGAGATATTGTCTGGGTGCAGGACTATCACTTAATGCTTCTTCCCCGGTTACTTAGAGCTTCAACGAAAAATGTAAGTATTGGATATTTCCATCACATTCCCTTTCCGTCTTATGAGATGTTTAGAGTGCTTCCTGAAAGAGCAGATCTTCTGAATGGATTATTGGGGGCCGACCTGATTGGCTTCCATACTCACGATTATATGAGACACTTTGTCAGTGCAGCTGAACGGGTACTGGATTTGAGGTTTCAACTAGATCAGGTATTGCTTGATAACCGTATAGCTTGTGTGGATGCTTTTCCTATGGGTATAAATTATTCCTTGTATCATGATGCTATTCTCAATCCTGTAGTACAACAAAAAGCCATTGAACTAAAAAAAAACTATGGAACTCATAAGTTAATACTTTCAGTGGATAGGTTAGATTACAGCAAAGGAATCCTTCACCGTCTGAGAGGGTTTGCTCTTTTCCTGGAAAGACACCCGGAATATAAAGAACGGGTATCACTGGCTATGATTATTGTTCCTTCTCGTGGCACGGTTGACAGGTACGCCGGTTTGAAAACAAAAATAGATGAATCAATAGGCTCCATTAATGGCAAATACTCTACCATAAACTGGACTCCGGTTTATTATTTCTATCATGGATTTGATTTTGAAGAGCTTGTTGCTATGTATCACATTGCAGATATTGCTTTGGTTACTCCGCTCAGAGATGGAATGAATCTGGTGGCAAAGGAATATATAGCTGCTAAAAGAGATAATCCCGGTGTTTTGATTCTTAGTGAAATGGCAGGAGCTGCAATAGAATTGAGAGAAGCGATTATTGTGAACCCAAATGATGTTGGAGAAATAGAGCATTCAATTCTTCAGGCTCTTGAAATGCCAGTTGATGAGCAACTAAGAAAACTTAGTTTAATGCAAATGGATATTTCCAGGCAGACAGTAGATAAATGGGCTATGGATTTTGTGCATGAGATAAAAAGAATCAGGTCACTGAATGAGGCTTTAAACAGAAAAAGAATAGAAGGCCTTATTTTTAAGCAAATACAATTGAAATATCGGGAAGCTGAGAAAAGGCTACTGATATTGGACTATGATGGAACGCTCTGTGCATTCAAAAGTAACCCGGAAGATGCGTTTCCTACAACTGAATTAATGGAAATACTAAAGCAACTTTGTGGAGATAAAAAGAATAAGGTGGTAATTAGCAGTGGAAGGGATCATCAGACATTGGACAGGTGGTTTAGTCATCTGCCAATTGATCTTGCTGCTGAACATGGAGCTTTTTATAAGGAAGAGGGAATGTGGCATGAGAATGTTCTGACGGATCAGTGGGATGATGAGATACTTTCTATTCTTCAGTCGTTTATTGATAAGACTCCTCATTCAAAACTGGAAGAAAAAGAAACCGCACTGGTATGGCACTATCGTAATGTAGATACATGGTTGGGGGACTTGCGTGAACAACAATTGATTAATGCGTTGATAGGTCCATGTGCCAGGCAGCATCTTCAGATTATGCGTGGAGATAAGATTGTGGAGATAAAATCGCCTCTTTACACAAAAGGTTCAGAAGCACGCAGAATATTGCAGAATGATAAGTTTGGCTTTATCCTGGCTATGGGAGATGACATTACTGATGAAGACACGTTCCGTGAACTGCCTAACGATGCTTTTACCATAAAAATAGGAAATATTTCTGAAGTGGCTCGCTTTAGTTTGCTTTCACAATCGGAAGCACTTCCTTTCTTAAAACTACTTATAAGCAAATAAACGCTATGGTTTTATAAATTTCGATAGTTTAACCTCATTGGCAAAAAGGAGCGCAGTATTTATCAATGCCAGATGTGAATATGCCTGAGGAAAATTCCCTAACTGACTCTTTGTTTCAAAGTCGAGATCTTCACTAAACAATCCTAAATGATTAGAACAATGAATCAACTCATTAAACATATCATAAGCTTCTCTTTCTTTGCCTGTTACATATAAAGCGTGAATCATCCAGAATGTGCAGATGGTGAAAGCCGAAGTTGGTTTACCAAAGTCATCTTTGTTTTTATAGCGATACATTAAACCATTGTAGCTCAGATTTTGGTAAATCGCTTCTACTGTCTTCTTGTATTTTTTGTTTTCTGCACTAATAAACCCATAAGTTTCCATTAGTAATAGTGAAGCATCCAGGTCTGTGTTGCAATAAGTCTGTGAGAAACTCTGAATCTCTTCTTTCCATCCATTCGCTAATACATCATCTTTGATGGCGTCTGCCTCTTTTTTCCATCTTGTAGCGTATATTTCATCGTTAAGTAGCTGTGCTATTTTTTCAGCTCTGTCCAAAGCTACCCAGCACATCACTTTAGAAAAGACAAAGTGCTTCTCTTTCCCTCGTATCTCCCAAATGCCTTTGTCTGGTTTTCTCCAATCTTCCATTACAGTTCTCGCAATATTCTTCACCACAACAAACATGCTTTCAACTTCGTCCAGCGAGCCTGGAAAATAACGATAATACTGATAAATTACATCCATTAAATAGCCAAACGAGTCATTCTGTTTCTGATGGTATGCATCGTTGCCTATTCTTACAGGGCGAGAGTCTTTATATCCACTTAGATGGGGTAATTCTTCTTCTGTCAAAACACGTTCTCCTCTTATTCCATACATTATCTGAAAGGTGTCGTACTTTGTTTTGATAATATTGAGAATAAAAGTGATGAACCTTTGTGCTGTGCCTTTATGACCACTTTTTATAAGAGTTTCAATAGACATGGAAGCATCTCTAAGCCAGCAAAAACGATAGTCCCAGTTTCTAATGCTTCCTATTGATTCGGGAATACTGGTTGTCAAAGCAGCGAGTACAGCTCCTGAACGATAATAAGACATTAGTTTTAATACTAGTATGCTTCGCTCTATGTATTCGTTGAACTGGGTGTATTTTTTTGAACGATTGGTCCAGTTAAGCCAGTAAACTTTAGTCCTCTCATACTCCATTTCCACTCTATCTTGGTCAATCTTGATTAGTTTCTGATTATATGAAACCATTACATATTGATCTTGCTCAATCTCAAAAGTATCTTGATTTAAGATTTGAGTAAAATCCAGACTGGAATATAGATATATTGTATCTTTATCATTCAGCTTAGAGTATGTTTTTACGTATACCGGTCCGCTTTTATGCGCTGCCTCTCCTCGTGCATAGTCCAGGGCAGGATGATAGTTTACTCTGAAACGTGGCTTTCCATGTTTATACCGTATCAGCCGATAAATTTCAGGAGGCATATAATATCCGTTAGACTCACCAGTTTTATATCTTGGCATAAAATCAATAACTTCAAATCCTCCTTCGTCAGATTCAAAAGTAGTGGATAAAATATTGGTGTGCTCAATATATTTCTGAGAGATTTCATATTGATTACTTACGATGAAACTAAGACAACCTCCTCTCTCTTTGTCCAGGATTTTAGCAAATACAGAAGGAGAATCAAAGTCTGGAAAACAAAACCAGTCAATGCTTCCTTCACTCGAAATCAATGCTGCTGTGCGGCAATTGCCCACAGCTCCATAATTGAGGTGTTCCATATCTATTTATAATTAATCAATTACGAATGAATTGGGAATAACCTTTAAACAAAGATATAATTCTTTTTGTTTGAGGCTAAACAAAATAGGAACGATCTTGCTGGGTGGCTAATAGAAATAGTGATATTAAAGCATAGTATTCTTGATGGCTTTAACCCTCTAATGAATTTTTAATTAAATAAGCTATGGATATATTTTTAGAGAAAGCAGCTTAATGCTCTATCAATTTTAGTAATATTGCAGTTTAAATAATTGGGAACATCACAGATAAAAACTGCGTTCTGATAATTTAGAATAAAGAAACAAATGATATTATTTGTATGAATGATAAAAATATAATGCCTTTTGCGAGGCCTCTTTATGTGATGTTGAAGCCTGTAGGCTCTGTTTGTAATCTATCCTGTGATTATTGTTATTATCTGGAAAAGTCTGGATTGTACCAAGAGACAAAGAATCATGTAATGAGTGAAGAGCTTTTGGAAAAATTCATTGAAGAGTATATTCAGTCGCAGACAATGCCGGAAGTGTTGTTTACCTGGCATGGAGGTGAACCATTGATGAGACCGATAAGTTTTTATAAGAAAGCAATTGAATTACAGAAAAAATATGCTCGGGGAAGATCAATAGATAATTGTATTCAGACAAATGGAACATTGCTAACGGATGAGTGGTGTAAATTCTTTAAAGAGAATAATTTTCTGGTTGGTGTCTCTATTGACGGACCACAAGAGTTTCATGATGAATATCGAAAGAATAAACAAGGCAGACCATCTTTTACAAAAGTTATGAAAGGCATTGAACTGTTAAACAAACACCATGTTGAGTATAATGCAATGGCTGTTGTAAATGATTTCAATGCAGATTATCCATTAGATTTTTATCACTTCTTCAAAGAAATAGATTGCCATTATATACAGTTTACTCCCGTAGTTGAAAGACTTTCTAATCGCGTTGATGGTTTATCTTTATCGTCTCCTGTTCAAGATGAAAAAGCAGAATTGACCGACTTTAGTATTTCTCCGGAACAATGGGGCAATTTCCTTTGCGCTATCTTTGATGAATGGGTACGAGAGGATGTTGGCAATTATTATATTCAGTTTTTTGATGCCACTCTAGCCAATTGGATTGGCGAACAACCCGGAGTATGCAGTATGGCAAAAAATTGTGGGCATGCTGGCGTTATGGAATATAATGGTGACGTTTATTCCTGCGACCATTTTGTCTTTCCGGAGTATAAATTAGGTAATTTATATACCAATACTTTGGTTGAGATGATGTATAGCGAGAAGCAAACAAAATTTGGCGAAGCTAAATCCAAAACTCTGCCCACACAGTGTAAAGAGTGCCAGTTTCTGTTTGCTTGTAACGGTGAATGTCCCAAAAACCGTTTCGTTTTTACTGCTACTGGTGAATCCGGCTTAAATTATTTATGTAAAGGTTATCACAAGTTCTTTAAACATGTTGCACCATATATGGATTTTATGAAAAAGGAACTTATGAATGAACGCCCTCCCGCAAATGTCATGGAATGGATTAAAGAATCAGCTACCGATTAATGTGTTGCATAGTCATGTTTTAATTGAATTTTGTAAGTTTTATCAGTAGAATAAATAAAGGATGCCTTCTAAACATTGTGTTTAGAAGGCATCTTTTATTTATTGAGGTAATGATATAATTGGGTACTGTTTACATTAAAGTCTGTAAGAACAATTATTTGTTCATATTTGTTCTTACTATATTCTATCAACGAGCCCATAAAGCGGGCAGATCAATGTGTTTAATCTCATTTTATATAATACAATTCTATTAAAAATGAATAAGACTTGGAAGAAGTTACTAAAATATTAATCATTAATCTGAATTTACAATTATGAAAGGAAATGAGAAATTAATCGCAGCACTGAATTCGCTTCTGGCTGATGAACTTACTGCCATAAACCAGTATATGGTTCACACTGAACTTTGTGAAAGCTGGGGTTACGGAAAACTCCATGTGGCAATAAGAAAACAGGCAATTGATGAAATGCGTCATGCCGAATGGCTTATTGAGCGAATTATTTTTTTGGATGGTGCTCCTACAGTATCAAAACTTAATCCAATGAAGATTGGTAAGACAGCAGCAGAAATGATCAGCAATGACTACGGGTATGAACTTAATGCAATACGTGATTATAATAATGCAATAAAACTATCCCGTGAGGTCGATGATCAAGGTTCTCTAGAGTTACTTACAAAGATACTCAAGATGGAAGAAGATCATGCTGATTGGGCAGAAGTGCAACTTGCCCAGATTGAACAAATGGGCTTGGAAAATTATCTTGTTAATCAAGTTGAATGTTCAGCCAGTTGATTCATTCTTTATTAATTAAATATTTACATATAGGTTTTACTTCTGTGTAAATACTTAATTGATAAAAGTTAGATATAGTATTTGTAAATTATAAAAAAATGCCTTCATTAGCTGCAATCTCAAAAATTGATTTTCCTTTCAGAACGAACCAAAAGGAAGTGAAGAAATATGCAAAAGCTTTTTTTGCGCCTTCCTTTCCGCAAGTTGAAAGTATGCTGACTGCGTTTGATCATACTGAAATAGTAACAAGGAATTTTTGTAAACCACTTGGCTACTATTCTGATCTGCATTCTTTTCAGGAACAGAATGCAGAATATATCAGGATATCTCTGGAATATTCAGTTAGAGCTATTGAAGAGTGCATTTTTTCGGCACAAATTAATAAGAATGATGTTACAGATATTATTTTTATTTCAACTACAGGACTTTCAACGCCGAGTTTAGATGCACTTATCATTAACAAAATGAGATTGAACCAAAATATTAATCGTATGGCTATTTTTGGTTTAGGTTGTGGAGGAGGAGTTGCTGGCTATTCAAAGGCTTGCATTCTGGCTAAAGCAAATCCGGATGCAGTGGTTCTATTAGTCGCAGTGGAGTTGTGTTCCTTGACTTTTTTACGCAATGATTTCAGTATAAGTAATTTTATAGGTTCAAGCTTGTTCTCTGATGGGATAGCAGCCTGTTTGATTACCGGAGATAATCATGTAAACAAGACTAAAAACGAAATTATATTTCTGGCTGCGCAAAGTAAATTGCATTACGATTCACTGGATGTAATGGGATGGGAATTTGTGGATGGAGGATTTAAAGTTTTATTTTCACCAGATATTCCATCTATTATTGCAAAAAATGTAAATAACGATGTTACCTCTTTCTTAGATAAAAACCATTTGAAAATTTCAGATATAAAGAATTTTATTTTCCACCCAGGTGGTAAAAAAGTAATAACAGCTTATGAAGAAGCTCTATCGGTGAAAGGGGATTTTCTTAAAAATACAAGAGAGGTGATGAATGAGAATGGTAATATGTCTAGTCCTACGGTTTTATATGTGTTAGATAGATTCCTGACTCAAGGCTTTGAAAATGGTTACGGATTGATGTCATCAATGGGGCCAGGCTTTTCGTGTGAGATGGTTTTACTTCAAATGAGTAAAAAATAATATGGTTTTTACACTTTTCATATCATTTGTTATTTTGTTGCGAATAGGAGAATTAATTCTATCGAAAAGGAATGAAAAATGGTTGTTGCAAAATGGTGCAATTGAATATGGACAAAAGCATTATCCGTTAATAGTGGCGCTTCATGTTTTTTTTATTGTTTCGTTGATAATTGAATATTCAATGAAACGGACTGTGTCATGCAGCTCTTTTTTGCTCGTTTTATATTTCTTACTTCTTGTATTTAAAGCTTGGATAATTTTATCATTGGGGAAATTCTGGAACACAAAAATTTATCGCATCCCCAATTATCCATTAATAAAAAAAGGGTTGTACAGGTATTTTAAACATCCGAATTATATGATTGTGATTATTGAAATAGCTGTTATACCTTTAATATTTCATTTGTATTTTACTGCGGTTATTTTTTTCGTATTTAATGCAATTATGTTGACTGTAAGGATTAAGGCAGAAAATAGAGTTTTGAATGTTTAAATCAGATTACATAGATGAATTATATTCAGGTTCTGATTGTTAAAACAGTGCTTGCTGGATCTATCATGAAGCATTAATTAGTCAATGGTATGTTGTAATATTCTTAATAGCTTAAAATGAATAAATAAAAAAGAGTCCTATCTTTGTTGTCGGATAAACAGTAAAGGCTTTAAATATGATCGATTTAAGAAGATGTAATAGTGAAAATGCTGATTTTAAAAATCTTATTAGATTTTTAGATTCTGAGTTGGATGATAGGTATGGTGTTTTGCAGAAGCAGTACGATGGATATAATAAAATAGAGTTGTTGGAAACTGCTGTCATCGCTTATGATGAAAGTATTCCTGTTGGATGTGGCTGCTTTAAAAAAGCAGATGATTCAACTGTTGAGATGAAAAGAGTATTTGTACAGAGTGATTTTAGAGGTAAAGGAATTGCATCAATATTACTTGCCGAACTTGAAAAGTGGGCGAAAGAACAAAAATTTGTTTACTCCATTCTTGAAACTGGGATTAAACAATACGAAGCGATAAATTTATATAATAAACTGGGATATGAAATAATCGAAAACTTTGGTCAATATATGGGTAATACCAATAGTGTTTGCATGAGAAAAAAAATATAGCTAATGAATATTCCTAATTTTATATCATTCTTCCGCATCATTGTTTCACCGGTTTTGCTGCTGTTAATGAATTCAACGTCACTATTTATTAGTTTGTACCTGATTGTTGGATTGTCTGATATAGCAGATGGATATATTGCTAGAAAATACAATATGGTAACCCCAAAAGGAGCTATGCTTGACTCATTTGCTGATTTGGTGTTTTACGCGGCGGTATTGATGGTTTTATATCTTAAATACGAGTGGATTATAAATGAAAATCTGTTTTTGATTTTAACTATATTGGTTATAAAAGGAATGTCTATTATAGTTTCAAAGATTAAATTTAAAAAGATTGTTTTTATCCATACCATTACCAATAAAATAACCGGGCTACTGATATTTATAGCTATTCCACTTATAATGTTTGGAATAAGCAGATATGTTATTGTAACTCTTTTTGTTATTGCTATTTTTTCAGCACTTGAAGAGTTTCTTATAATAATAAGTAATAAGAATATAAATTTAAACCAGAAGAGTCTTTTTGTTAAATGAATATTTAATAATTATGGAAAATATAAAAAGGATACCAGTAGGAGAAAATATTTTACTAAAACAAATTAGTTTAATTAAAAAAGATCTTTGTCGTTAATGGAAATAAGAATTAGAAAAGCAGATGAACATGACTACCCTGTAATCTTTTCAATGATCAGGGATTTTGCTGCCTTTGAAAATTGCTCTGATAGGTTAGCAAACTCATTAGAACAAATGCAGAAAGAGAAAGAATATATTAATTGCTTTGTTGCCGAAACAGATTCAAAAGAAATAGCTGGATATGTAGTCTATTTCTTTGCATATTATACATGGTTTGGCAAATCACTCTATATGGATGATTTATATGTTAAAGAGGAGTACCGTGGAAAAGGAGTTGGCCGTTCTTTGATTAATGCGGTTATTGATTTTGCAAAGAAAGAAGATTGCCATAAATTACGTTGGCAGGTTTCCAGTTGGAATGAACCGGCTATTGGATTTTATAAGAATCTAGGCGCTACAATTGATGATGTTGAACGAAATTGCGATTTAATTTTTTAATTGACCGTTACTCGTCACCATTCATTTTTTTATTTACTCGAGCTTTTATTGTTAATCTGTTTAACAATAAGAGTCCGAGTCTTTTTATATATACTATTTGGTACAGAGCCTTACTTTCCTAATAAAGCAGCTCTGTTTAAGGGCTTCTATCTGTCTGTTAATAATTGTTTTCATAAGTTTTTTTTAGGAAAAATATTTAGTTATACTAAATATATGTCTAATTTTGACCATTCGAACAAAAAAGTCAAATAGACTAAATTGCAAAAACAGAATAAGAAAAACAGAATAATAATAATGGCAGTTAGTAAACGTTTAGGAGAAAGTCAGAATAAGACAGAACAAATTGTAACAGTTGCTCAAAAGCGCTTTGGACAATATGGTTTTGAAAAAACGACAATGAATGAAATAGCTTCAGATCTTAACATGTGCAAAGGATCTTTATATTACTATTTCCCGGATAAAGAACATTTGTATATTGCTGTGGCTAAGAAAGAACATGATTTCTTTGTTGAATTGGTTCGTGAAAAGATGGCATCACTTACTGATGCATCTGAAATGATCAGAGAGTATGTGAATATCAGAGTATCATATTGGGGGAAATTACTTAATTTAAGCAGACTACGACATGATTATGCTCATGAATTACATTCCATGATGCATGGTTTATGGGCAGAATTCAGAGCTCAGGAAGAGGATATGATAACTAATATTCTGAATGTAGGTATAGCCAATGGACAGTTTGAAGCTTGTAATGTAGATGAACATACAGAATTACTTCTTGATGCAATGAAAGGACTATCTATGTCAGCACTTAGGAATAAAGACATTTTCTATCTGGAAGCTCATGAATACGACAGATTGCTTAGGATGATCAATTTGTTTGTGGAAATGTTTGTGAAATCATTAAGAAAATAAGGATATAAAGGTAAAATTAGTTTTTGTATTTATAAATCAATCACTGAATAGCGTTAGTTGTTAAGAGATTCATTTTATTAAAAGGTATGAAGAAAGAGAAAAAGAAAAAAGGGATAAAGATGTATATCCCATTGATTGTGGTAATTGCAGTTGTTTTAGGTGGTGGTTGGTATTGGTATAGTGAATATACAAAATATGTATCTACTGATGATGCGCATATTGATTCGGATAACTATGCAATAAGTTCTAAAATATTGGGACGCATCAACCATATTTATTTTGAAGAAGGAGACACAGTTAAGAAAGGCACATTACTTGCCGAACTAGACAGTACTGAATTGCATGCACAAAAATTGCAGGCTATTGCAAATCTTGAACAATCAAAAGCGGCACAGCTACAGTCTGAGGCTAAGCTAAAATATGATCAGGAAAACATTAAAGTATTTCAGGTAGGATTAGCCAAAGCACAGGAAGATTATTCACGTGCAAAAGAGCAGTATAAAGGCGATGTGATTACCAAAGAGCAATATGATCATGCAAAGAAAGCTTGGGAAACAGCTAAAGCGCAACTTGATGCGTCAAAAACACAATTGTCTGTATCCCGTGCACAAGTAGGCTCTTCAGTTGCTGCCATTGAAACAACAAAAGCTCAGATCGGAGTAATTTCCACTCAGCTCAATAATACGCATTTGTATGCACCAATTGATGGAACAGTAGCTAAAAAATGGTTGTTGGAGGGTAGTGTAACACAACCCGGACAAACAATCCTTACAGTTACTAACTCTCACAAATTATGGGTAATAGTCTATCTGGAAGAGACTAAAATGGCCGGATTACACCTTAATCAAAAAACTAAGTTGGCAATAGATGCTTATCCGGATGTTAAATTTACCGGCAAAATTATTGAGTTTGGCTCAAATACTGCTTCTCAGTTCTCATTGATTCCACCTAATAATGCATCGGGTAACTTTACAAAGGTAACGCAGCGTATTCCTTTAAAAATATCTATTGATGGAACAGAAGACAATGCTTCGTTAGCTAAATATAATCTTTTGGCAGGAATGTCTGTTGTTGTAAAAATCATTAAGGATTAGCAATGAAGGACGTTACACTAGCTCACCGATTTAGAAAAAAGGTGAGAAACCGGGATTCGGTTTTTCATCCTCAACACAAAGAGTATAAGTGGTGGTTGTTGGGTAATATTATGATTGGAACATTCATGGCTGTGCTCGACTCAACCATTGTGAATGTGGCATTGCCTAAAATTATGACTTCTTTTGGTGTGGGGATTGATAAAATTCAATGGGTGTCTACAGCTTACATGCTTGCTATGGCAGTGATGTTGCCTACTTCGGGCTGGATGGCCGATAAGTTTGGCTACAAGCGTATGTACTTCCTCGGGCTATTGCTGTTTACCTTTGGGTCTTTGCTTTGCGGTATGTCCGGTAATGAAGATATGTTGATATTCTCCCGGGTTATTCAGGGCTTTGGAGCAGGAGCAATTCAACCTTTAGGTATGGCTATTATTTCCAGAGAGTTCCCTCCTCAGCAAAGAGGACTTGCTTTGGGCTTTTGGGCTATTGCGGCAGCAGCTTCTGTCTCGTTTGGCCCGCTTATCGGAGGATATCTGGTCGATAATTTTAGCTGGCAATTAATATTTGATGTTAATGTCCCTATTGGGTTTATAGGTATGGCAGCAACGGTGATTATACAAAGTGAATATAAAAATAAGCGGGTACGTAAATTTGATAGTATAGGATTCTTTTCTGCAGTGATATTTCTGCCCCTGCTTCTTTATGCTCTTTCTCAAGGAAATGCAGCAACTAACTCTGATGGATGGAGTGCTCCATACATTCTGGTTTGTCTGGCGGTTTCTTTGATAGCTATGGTTACATTCATTACTGCAGAGTTGACTGTTGATGAACCGTTACTGGATTTGCGTCTGCTCAAAAACAGGAATTTTGGAATTTGTTCCCTTATTATGCTAATGTTTAGTATCGGGATGTTTGGCAGTACTTTTCTATTGCCTCTCTATCTTCAGAATTCATTGGGGTATACAGCTTTGCAATCCGGAGCGGTATTTCTTCCTGTAGGTATCATTCAGGGTGCAATGTCTCCTACTTCCGGATTTCTTGGAAATAAGATAAATCCTAAATGGATTATTATAACGGGAATCATTTTGTTGACTATCAGCTTTTATATGAATTCTTCCCTTTCGTTTCTCACTGAAAGACCTTATATTATGATGGGGCTTTATATTCGTGGGTTTGCGTTGGGTATAATTTTTACACCTCTTAGTACTCTTTCTTTGTCGCAAATACCTCGTGAGAAAATGGCTCAGGCATCCGGTGTGTCAAATACTATTCGTCAAATCGGAGGTAGCTTGGGAGTTGCAATATTGACTACAGTGCTTACCACACGTGTAACCTATCACTCAGAGCTTTATAGTGAAGCAATTCAGCCTAATGCTCCGGAATATATGCAGGTTAAAAGCGGATTGCAAGGTTTTGCTCAAAGCCAGGCGGGAAGTTCACCTTCTGTTGCAGCTCAGCAAGGACAGGTGCTGCTAATCTCGAATATTAATAAGCAAGCTTATATTCAAGGTGTAGATGATGATTTCTTATTAGTAGCCATTATTACACTATTGGGTAGTGCTCCTGTGCTTTTGTTGCATAGGAAAAAGAACAATGAATAAAATATCAGATTATGATGAAACAAACATTTAAAATAGTTTTTATGCTGCTTGTGCTAACCGGGTTTTCTGTAATACCTGTTCTAGCTCAACAAAAAGCCGACTCCTTATCTTTTGAACAGGTAATGACTCAAGTTATACAAAGTCACCCTTCTGTAAAAGAAGCACAAGAGACTCTCAATGGAGCTACAGCCAAAATTGAATTAGCAAAATCGGCTTACTTGCCAACAGTTGATTTGAATGCTTCATATACACGGTTAGGACCAGTCTCTAAAGTTGCTTTTCCCGGATTAGGTACATTCCAGTTTAACCCTTATGATAATTATACAGCAGGAGTTAATGTGAATCAAACAATCTATGACTTTGGTAAGACCGCGAAGGCAGTGGATGTGGAGAATAAGAAGAAGCAACTTAATGTGATAACTATTGACCAGATAAAGCAGTCACTCTCTCTGTTGGTAACCAATAATTATTATACTTTGGTGTATCTTCAGAGTGCTATAGACATTAAGAACGAAGAGCTGAGAAACCTGCAGAGTCATTTGGAATCAATTGAGAAAAAGAACATTACCGGTTCGGCTACTAAATATGAAATACTCACCACTCAGGTAAAGCTCTCCTCAATAGAGAGTCAGAAGTATGATCTCGAAGCGGCTCTTCGCACTCAGTTGGCTGTGCTAAATACTTTATTGGGACTTCCGGAAGATACTCCTCATAGAGTGATGACTGTTTCATCTATGGAAATGGCTTCTGCAGAAGATGCATCTGTGGCCTATGCTATAGAGCATCGGGAGGAAATGAAAATGGCAAAAGAGAAAACCGAATTGGAAAACTTAAACTTTTCGGCAATTAAATCGGCCAATAATCCTGTAATAAACGCATTTGGTTCTGCCGGATTTAAGAATGGTTATTCTCCTGATTTGAATCAGATGAAAGGCAATTTCGTGGTTGGAGTGGGAGTGAAGGTGCCCCTTTTTGATGCTAAAAGAACTAAGTATAATTTGCAGGCATCTAAATCCAACTTAATTAATTCCCAGTATGAAACAGAGATCGTACGTCGCAAGATAGTAAATGAAGTAGTAGGGGCACAATCTGACATAGATGCTTCCAAAAAGAAAGTGACTCAATTTGAAATGCAGCTTACTCACGCCTTGCAAGCTTTCGAATTAGCTAAGACCAGCTTTAAGAATGGCGTCATAACAAATCTTGATTTGCTGGATTCAGAAACAGCAGTTTCTGAAAGCCGCCTTCAGTTATTAAAGTCCAGATTAGATAATCTTATCAGTGTGCTGAAACTAAAAGTTGCTGTTGGAAATCATATTTATTAAATTGTAATTTGAAGATCGTAAACAGGCAATAATTCCAGGTTTTATGCAGTAAATAGATGTAATGTAACGTAGAGAAAAGAATTTGTTATATTGAAACAAAGAATGTAATGTATAACAAAGAGTGTGTATTATAATGTTGGTATTTAAAGTTTAATAGTGAGGTATCTTTGTACAAAGAGATAATAGCCTTATTAGAAATTTTAAATATAAAAACTGTTATGAATACGCAATTTCAAAAAGTGTCGATGCTCGAAAAGATCGGCTATAGTTTGGGAGACTGTTCTGCCAATCTAGTGTTCCAAATGATGATGATTTATCAGACCAAATTTTACACGGATGTTTTTGGTCTTGAAGGTGCTGTTGCCGGAACAGTAATGCTGGTTGCCCGCATTGCCGATGCCTTTGTTGACCCAACGGTAGGAATTTTGTCAGATCGGACAAAGACCCGTTTTGGGAAATTCCGTCCGTGGGTGCTGTGGACTGCATTACCTTTTATGGTATTCTATATTCTTGCCTTCACCAATCCGGGAATTCATGATAAAGGCTTAGTAGCACTTTATGCAACAATCTCTTACACCTTGCTGATGTCTGTCTACTCATTTAATAATACTCCTTATTCTTCATTGGGAGGGGTTATGACAAGCAACATAAAGGAACGTACAAGTATAACATCTATTCGTTTTGTTGCAGCTACCATTGCACAGTTTGTTGTGCAGGGATTAACGCTTCCGCTTGTAAGAAAATTCTCTGAAGGAGGAGACATCGCCCATGGATGGTTCTGTACCATTAGTCTGTTTGCTGTTATAGGCTTTATCTTTTTAGTTATAACTTTCTTTTCCGCCCGTGAACGCATTACGCCTCCAGCCAGCCAGAAAACCAACATCAGACAAGACCTTAAAGATGTTGTGGCCAGTCTTCCATGGCGTGCAATGTTCATTCTTACTCTATTCATTTTCATAACTTTGGCAATGTGGGGTAGTGCAATGAATTACTACTTTGAAAATTATGTGGATGCAAATGCTCTTTATGATTTTCTTGGTAAAATGGGGTTAGTAGCAAAAACATCTTCTAATGGTGTTTGGCATACTATTCTGAATGCTTTCGGGCTTATAGTCAGCAGTCCGGACAAAGCCTATGAGGTAGGTTTTGGAGTATTTAATATGCTTGGAGCATTAGTACAGTTCTTTGGCGTTATTTTCCTGTCGGGCTTTTTATCTAACCGTTACGGGAAAAAGAGTGTATTTATTGTTTGTCTGGCTTTAACAACCTTGTTCACAGCTCTTTTCTACTTCCCTGGAAAAGCAGATGTAGGAACGATGTTCTTACTGAACTTTCTGAAGAGTCTGGCATATGCTCCAACTGTACCTTTGCTGTGGGCAATGATTGCTGATGTTGCCGATTATTCTGAATATGTAAACAACCGTCGTGCCACGGGACTTGTTTTTGCAGGTGTTGTGTTTGCTCTGAAAGCCGGATTAGGTATTGGCGGAGCTATTCTGGGCTTTTTGCTTTCCGGATTTGGGTACGTATCGGGAGCTGGTGTTAATCAAAGCAACACAGCAATAAATGGAATAGTTCTTTCATCAAGTCTTATCCCTGCATGTACATTCTTTGTAGCTGTTTTATCGCTTTATTTTTACCCCATTACAAAGAAGTATAATGAGAAAATGCAGCTGGAATTGCAATCAACCAGAAGTAGATCTAAAAATTAATTTATAACTTATTATTATGAAAATAAAATTTCTGACATTTTTATTCTTTATTGCAGCTGTTTCAATAAGTTGCAAAGGTTCTGAGCCGGTAACCTATTCAGATTCAGCTTTAAAAAATGTTGTAGGCAAATATTTCCTTATTGGAACAGCTGTCAGTACCAGGCAAATAGCCGGTCAGGATGTAAATGCTTTGCGACTTATCAAAAAGCATTTCAATGCTATTGTTGCCGAAAATTGCATGAAATCTGAAGTAATTCATCCTACAGAAGATAGCTATAACTTCACAGATGCTGATGCATTGGTGAAGTTTGGAGAAGAAAATGGAATGAAAGTTACAGGACATTGTCTGATATGGCATTCGCAATTATCTCGCTGGTTTTGTGTAGATAAAGAGGGAAATAATGTATCTCCGGAAGTGCTGAAAGAACGCATGAAAAATCATATTCATACAATTGTAGGCCGTTATAAAGGTCGGATAAAAGGTTGGGATGTGGTTAATGAGGCAATTGAATCGGATGGTTCCTGGCGCAAGACTAAGTTTTATGAGATTTTAGGTGAGGAATATATTCCTTTGGCTTTTCAATATGCACATGAAGCTGATCCGGATGTTGAATTGTATTATAATGATTATGGTATGGATGCAAAAGGAAAACGTGACAAAGTTGTAGAGCTGGTAAAGAAATTGAAGGAAAAAGGACTTCGTATTGATGCTGTGGGTATGCAGGGACACATGGGTATGGATTATCCTCGTTATGAAGATTTTGAAGAAAGTATCAATAGCTTTGCTAGTACTGGTGTGAAGGTTATGATTACAGAGTGGGATATGAGTGCTCTGCCCTCTGCATATACCGGAGCTAATATTGCTGATGTGTCGGCTTATAAGAAGGAACTGAATCCTTATCCTAACGGCTTGCCCGATTCTGTTTCATTGGCATGGAATAATCGTATGGAGAAGTTTTTTAATCTGTTTATCAAGCATTCAGACGTTATTTCTCGTGTAACTGCATGGGGAGTAACTGACGGTGATTCATGGAAAAATGGATTTCCGGTAAGAGGAAGAACAGATTATCCATTGCTGTTTGACCGCAATTACAACCCTAAACCATTTATAAATAAGATTTTAAACAGCTCAAAATAAATAGTGATGAAGACAGTAAGATATTTAGTTGAAAATGATTATATGGCAGATCCTGCTGTACATGTGTTTAACGGTAGGTTGTATATATATCCTTCCCATGATTGGGAATCAGGAATTCCGGAAAATGATAATGGTGATCATTTTGATATGAGAGATTATCATGTATTCTCTACAGACGATGTGATGAATGGAGAGATCAAAGATCATGGAATAGTGCTGAAAGTAGACGATATAGCATGGGCCGGACGCCAGCTTTGGGACTGTGATGTGGCATGTAAAGATGGGAAATATTATATGTACTTTCCACTGAAAGATAAGAATGATGTTTTTCACATTGGTGTAGCTGTGAGTGATTGTCCAGAAGGTCCTTTTATTCCTCAGCCAGATCCTATAAAAGGTAGCTACAGCATTGATCCTGCCATATTAGATGATGGCGATGGGAATTATTATATGTACTTTGGTGGTCTTTGGGGCGGACAGCTTCAGCGTTATCGTGATAATAAAGCCTTGGAAAGTGCTTCTTTTCCGGCCGATGGTGAATCAGCTATTCCTTCACGTGTAGTAAAATTGAGTAAGGATATGCTCGAGTTTGCTGAAGAGCCCAAGCCTGTTATCGTTCTTGATGAAGCTGGTAAACCGTTGACAGCAGGCGATAACAACCGCAGGTTCTTTGAAGCTTCGTGGGTGCATAAGTATAACGGGAAATACTATTTCTCTTATTCTACAGGTGACACTCATCTGTTATGCTATGCTATTGGTGACAATCCTTATGGCCCTTTTGTATATCAGGGAGTGATATTGCCTCCGGTGGTGGGATGGACTACTCACCATGCAATAGCCGAATACAAGGGCAAATGGTATTTGTTCCATCATGATTGTGTTCCTTCGGGAGGGCAGACATGGCTTCGCAGTCTGAAGGTTTGTGAACTGGAATATACAGAAGATGGAAAAATAAAAACCATCAATGCATAAGCAATGAATTTAGATTAATTAAAAATTTATGCGCGGGCA
>Ga0183099_1000044_pt1 | contig 143308 bp, 111 predicted proteins | sample Biomet1_FD_127788 | JGI IMG/M metagenome (GOLD analysis project Ga0183099, IMG submission 127788) | Microbial communities from bioreactor (seeded with anoxic lake sediment) at LBNL, California, USA - Biofuel metagenome 1 | ecosystem: Engineered > Bioreactor > Anaerobic > Unclassified ...
AGAAGTCGAGAAAACCTTAATTGGTGATTTGTTTGACAATCAGAATTGTATAAAATTCGGTATTGAAGTTTCCTATCCAGATACTCAAATTGAACCTGTGAAAACCAGGTGGGATGAAAACGTTTTTAAAGCATCCTATAGTTATGAATGGATAAAGAACAATTTAGATTATATGACATTGTTCCACAATTTCCGTTTTCTATTCAAGTACACAGACTATTTTGGTAGAATTGAACTTGTTAGTAAAGCACAAGAAATGGATCCTTTCGAAAGAATTTTTATGCACTCAAAGTATGATTATTTATATGGTAGTGTATTCAATAGAAAGAATCATTTATCTCTAATTCAGATAATTTCCTATGCGAAGGTATTAGAGAATAACAACATAGATATTGAGACGATTATATCATATTTTTTCACAGATTATTTATCTAAACAATTTGGTATAGATGGATATATAATTAACATTCCTTCCAAAAAATCCACATGGCTTGAAAAAGTGCGAATGATAGCACCAGAATTTGAATTTATTCTTAAACAATATAAGGTCTTTGTTGAAGATGGATTAATAAACCAAGCTTTACTTCAAATCGGATCTGAGCCATGTCATTTTAAGGAAATCCCAAGTCTAATGAATAAAAAATACGCCTATGGCACAGGAGAGAAACTCGATAGAATAAAGTATCTTTTCTTTTCTGATCAGAGTCCATTGAAATATGTAGAAGCCGTTGAAAAGAAATATGATAATCTATATATGTTATTGGAAAATGAGAATGTCTTGTTCGATATTTTTGAGAATTTTCAAAAACCAGGTATAGAATTACTAATTCAAGATGGATATTTGATAATTGACGATGAAGGGTATGTTAGAATCTGTAAACCCATTGATCTCATAATAATTGGAGATCTTTTCAAAAATGAGGTAATAAGCTATTGGCAACTACCAAGCACTTACCGTGAAGTTGTTGATGCAATGGCTTTGTGCGAAATGGTAATTTTTGAAGATACATTATTCTCAATTCCAGAACAGAAATATTTTAGTTATTATCTAAACAAATCCGTATTTGCAAACGGGTTGGATCTTCGAAACAAATATGTACATGGAAGTAACGGTGATACCGAAGAAGAGCATAGATCTTCCTATTTTATATTCTTAGAACTTATCATTTTTAGCTATGCTAAAAATTGAAGAGGATCTAATAATTGATTCCTATATTACAGAAAAGTCTTTATGATTTTACAGTATCAATGAAAGCACTTTTCAACTATTTTGTACAAATTTTATTTGAAGAATACAATAATATCCTGTATTATAGATAGTTAAATAACAAACCTCTCCTATTCAGATTTAAAAACTTGATTTTAGGTCCGATAATGATAATTGGCAGAATATTTTCGCATTAATAATGAGCCATTTAGACTCCTAATCAGAGGGTTGAGAACCCTTGTACCATACAAAAAAGCACTAGATCCAGGCTTTTAAAACCTTGAAATAGTGCCTTTTTTATTTCTTCTCCTTCCTGTTCTACGAATTAAACCCTGAATCCGTACTGTCCACAGTATCCGTTGGCCATCAACTAAAAAAACACCGTCTAGGAATGATCTGTTATTCAATATTCGTTTAATAAATAATGGATTCAAGGCAAACTATGCCACAGGATAATTGTTTACTTATCATTAATAATTAATCAAATAAAGCTTTACAAACCATCGTTTTTTGCAAAAGTAAAAAAAGGATTTTTGATGATAATTAAAGAATTTTTGATGTCGCCCACAAATACCCATAATAATAACTTTGTGTCGATTTTAAACACATGAAGAACACAGATTAGAATACGGCTTTGCCAAGTCGTATATTCTATTAAGCAGCATGTATACCACATACATCTTAGTTCTGATTCACCTTAAATCTAATCTAATGAAAGAATTATGTGAATTATTTTTATTGCAGGTTAGACGCTTTCTGCTTTTATCACAGCAAAGAATTTTTGTCATTCTCACACCTCAATCTATAGAATATGGCTAGGAACAAACTGTGGAGTTTAAAACTCCGCATAGGTTCGTATAGGATTAAGTGAAAAAAAACATAAATGATATTATAATTTTTTGTCTATGAATAAAATATTCTCAAAATATATAATGCTGATAATTGCTTTATTCTTTATTTATTCTTGTAATACTAAAGAGTTGGTTGATTTCAGTTATAATCCCAATAGTCCAGTCACTCTGGATTCCTTTGCTCCGCTTAAAGGAGGGATGGCAACAAAAGTTATTTTATCTGGGGAAAATTTAGGAAATGACCCCTCCCAGATAAAAGTCTATTTTAACAATAAAAAAGCAAGTGTCATTGGTTGTGATAAAGGAAAAGTCCTGGTCGTGACGCCAAGACAGCCAGGCGATACATGCAAAATTTCAGTGGTAATAGGAAAAGACTCTCTTTCCTACTCAAACAAATTCGCTTATAAGACAACGACAACCGTAACAACATTAGTCGGCAAAAAAGGAACAACTTTATTCAAGTCTGGTTCCTTCTCTGAAGCAACATTCGCGAAACCTCATTATTTGTCGGTAGATAATGAATACAACCTATTCCTTGTTAGTTGGGGTGGTACAAATAATGGAAACATCAGCATGATCAACCAACAAAATAAAACAGTCACAGAGCTTGCCGCTTGCGGCCCAACCAACATTCCTACGACTGATATTACCGGAAATATTGTAATGATCCCAACGGATGAAGGTGACGACTATTACTTGTTTGATCCAGACTCTCAATGGGCTGCAAGAAAACGAAAAATTCTTCACCCTACGAATGAAGATCTAGCAAAAGGCCAACTTGATTTTACAATAGAATACAAACATTCATTTGCCGTATGCAAATTGGATAGCTGCGTATATACAAGGTCTTATGAAGGCCAATTAATAAAGTTCAACCCAAAAACCAGGAAAGGCCAGTTGGTGGCAGATAACATCATGCCACGTGCCGATGGTTATTTGCAATTCGACCCCAATCATCCTGAAATGCTATATCTGGTATACCAAGACAAATCTGCTATTTATACATACAACATACGAACCAAAGAACATGTGCTCTTTGCTGGGACAAAAGGGCTGCGAGGCTGGAAAGATGGAAAAAAAGAGGATGCTTTGTTTAATAAACCGAAACAATTTGTATTTGATCAGGACGGCAACATCATTATCGCAGATTCTGGAAATAGTTGCATCCGAAAAATAACACCAGCCGGTGATGTTGTAACAATTATTGGTATCGGTGGAAAGGCTGGCTATCAGGATGGGAATCCAGAAGATGCCTTGTTCAATGATCCACGTGGAGTTTGCATTGATAAGGACTACAACATTTATATTGCAGATTTTGGGAATAATTGCGTCCGAAAGCTTGCAATTCAGTGATTAGAACTATTAATAAAATTAACATAAATAATATGAATAGACTATCAATTATATGCATGCTCTTATTTTTTTGTATACCGGTTTTTGGACAAAATACATTTACAATAAAAGGTACTGCATTTGACGAAATGGGACAAGTTGTTTCAGGAGCCAGTGTTTTTCTTAAAAATGAGCCAGGAGTAGGAACAGCAACCAATGAAGAGGGTAAATTTTCAATTAAAGTTTCCAAAGGCGACAAAATCGTTTTTTCTTTTATAAGTTATAACAACGTTGAATACATTGTTGAAGGACCGGTAAATGATTTGAAAATTGTATTTAAAGATGCCAAGAAATTAAATGAAGTTATAGTAACCGGATTAGGCAGTCAGCGAAAAATTAGTGTTGTTGGTGCCATTAGTACACTTGAAGCGTCACAATTACAAGTTCCTGCTACATCCATAGCAAATATTATCGGAGGACGTATGCCTGGCGTTATTACTATGCAAACCAGTGGAGAGCCAGGTAAGAATATTTCAGAATTCTGGATACGTGGCATTGGTACTTTTGGAGCAAACAGTTCCGCTCTTGTCTTAATTGACGGACTGGAAGGAAATCTAAATTCAGTTGATCCTGCAGACATACAGAGCTTTTCTATTTTAAAGGATGCTTCTGCAACTGCGGTATATGGCGTTAGAGGCGCTAACGGAGTTGTTCTGATAACAACAAAAAGAGGTGAAAGCGGTAAATTAAAAATCAACGCAAGGGCCAATTTCACGATTTCAAAGTTAAATAATATGCCCGATTATCTGGGGGCCTATGACTATGCAAAGTTGGCAAATGAGGCGCGTGTTGTCCGTAATGAAGAGCCACTATACAGTAGTACAGAAATGAATATCATTAAATATGGACTTGATAAAGATTTGTATCCCGATGTTAATTGGCAAAAAGAAATTGTAAACCCGACAAGTTTCAAAAAGACATATTATGTCAGTGCACAAGGAGGAGGAGAAATCGCAAGGTATTTCCTCAGCTTGGGAATGTCTGATGAAAGCGCTGCTTACAATATGGACAAAGACAGTCCATACAAAGCCGACCCGGGTTACAAAACCTATACCTATAGGAACAATCTGGACATCAATCTTACGAAAACCACAAAGCTGTATTTTGGAATTGACGGCTATCTCACAAGAAGGAAACAACCAGGAATAACCAGTACAGACGATTTGTGGGCTGCACAATCCGAGTTGACACCATTAACAATTCCGACCAAATATTCGACAGGACAGCTTCCGGCATTTGGAACAGGATCTCTTATCTCTCCCTACGTCATGCTGAATTATACGGGTACTGCATCGGATGAAGATAATTTTTTAAAAGCGACTCTTGCCGTAAATCAAGACTTGTCATTTTTTATTAAAGGCTTAAAATTTAAAGCTCAAGGTGCTTTTGATAACAATACCTATTATTCCGAAAGGCGCTATATTTTACCTGAATTGTATTATGCCTCTTCAAGAGATGTTGATGGTCAGTTACAGGTTATTAAAAAAGTTGACAAAGTTGCCGCAACCTATAGTAATGCTCAAAACCAGTATAGAAAATATCATTTTGAAATGACGCTTAATTATGATAAAAAGTGGAATGACGTCAACAATTTTACCGGACTGGTTTATTATTATATGAGCGACTCTAAAGCCACACGTGATATTTATAATTCAGGCATTACTGCCAGTATGGCTGCCATACCCAAAAGATATCAAGGCATTTCAAGTCGCTTAACCTATAGTTACAACGACATTTATTTATCCGACCTGAACTTCGGATATACAGGCTCTGAAAATTTCCAGGCAGGACATCGTTTCGGCTTTTTCCCTTCCATCGCTCTTGGATGGGTTCCTACGAACTATGAAAGCATGAAACATATTACTTGGCTGGACTTTTTTAAGATAAGAGGTTCTTATGGAACTGTAGGAAACGACCAGATCTCCGAAACCAGATTTCCTTATCTGACGCTCGTTAACGAAAATGCATCTGCCGGATGGGGAGGTACTACAGGTATTACAGAATCTACGATTGGGGCCAATAATCTAAGATGGGAAAAAGCCACTAAGATGAACATTGGATTTGAAGGTAAGCTATTTAAAGAAAATTTATCCTTTGTCGTTGATTTATTCAAAGATATACGCGATGGCATTTTCCAACAAAGAACTCAGATTCCGAATTATGCAGGACTCATTGATTTACCTTATGGAAATGTCGGAAAAATGACAAGTTCGGGTGCGGATGGCAATATATCCTATACACGGAAACTGGGTAAAGATATGTCCTTTACTGTTCGAGGAAATTTTACCTATTCGAAGAATATTGTTAATAATTGGGAACAAGCATATCCCAAATACGATTATCAAAAATTGTCCGGATTGCCTTACAATGTGACATGGGGCTATATATCAAAAGGATTGTTCAGAAATCAGGAAGATATTGACAACAGTCCCATGCAAAACTTCGGCTCTAAATTAATGCCCGGAGATATTAAGTATAAAGATGTAAACGGAGACGGAAACATTGACACAGACGACAAGGTTGTTTTATCTTATCCAAATTATCCACGCTTAATGTACGGTTTCGGAGGAGAATACAAATATAAGAACATCACTTTGGGATTGTTGTTTAAAGGGACGGGAAACACTGATTTCTACTATTGCGGAAACGACAACGGTATGGGATATGTTCCCTTTTATGGAGAAGAAACCGGCAATGTATTAAGAATCGTTGCCAACCAAAAAAATCGTTGGACACCGGAATCTTACTCTGGAGATGCTTCTACAGAAAATCCAAATGCACGTTTTCCCAGATTGACATATGGTTACAATGCAAACAACTCACAGTTGTCTACATTCTGGAAAGGAAACAGCAAATATCTACGCCTTCAAGAAGTTACAATCAATTATGAATTGAAACGTCCGTGGATTTCCAAAATCGGACTATCATCTATTGATTTACAGTTAGTTGGATCAAACTTGTATGTTTGGAGCGATGTTAAATTATGGGATCCGGAACAAGCAGACCAGGACGGACAAGCTTACCCTATCCCATCCAGTTATACTTTTCAGATTTATTTAAACTTTTAATTTTTAATAATAATGAAAAAAATAAAAATCCAGATATTAGGTGTTTTGCTAACAATAATTTCTCCATTCTTTTATTCCTGTAATTACTTGGATGTTGATAATTATTTTAGCGAGACCCTTAATTACGATTCCATCTTTGCCAACAAAATAAATTTAGAAAAATATTTATGGGGAACGGCAGCCTATTTTCCTGAGGATGGAAATATCTTTGGTGATAATTACACGCCAGGTCCGATGGCTACTGACGAAGGTTTTACATTAGAAGACCCGTCTGTTTTTAGAGGGATGGCCTTTACGTTGGGATTAGTTACGCCAACCAATGGTTATGGTATGGATATATGGGGAACCATGTATAAAATAATCAGGAAAACCAATACAATCATGGCGCGTATGAACGAAGCGACAGATATGACCAACACCGATAAAAATGAAATGTTGGGCTATGTACATTTCATGAGAGGTTATGCCTACTATCACCTGCTGATGCAATATGGACCCGTTGTTTTACTGGGTGACGATGTCCTTGATAACAATGAGAAAATTGAATATTATGATAGGCAAAGAGCAACATACGATGAATCTGTAGAATACATCTGCAACGAATTTGAAACAGCTGCAAAATCGCTACCCAAAGAAGTTCCGATGAACTTTTTTGGACGTCCTACAAAAGGAGCTGCTTATGGCTTGATTGCCCGTGTCAGGCTGCAACATGCCAGTCCTCTGTTTAATGGAGAACAAGCAGCAAAAACTTATTTTGGCAATTGGAAAAGAAAATCCGATAATGTAAATTATATTTCTCAAACCTACGACGAAAAGAGGTGGGCTGTAGCTGCAATGGCTGCAAAAAGAATTATTGATTTAGGCCAATATTCATTGTATACTGTCGATAGACAATCCGACACAGCCCCACTTCCTAGCACGGTTTCTTCTGCCGCTTTTCCATACGGTGCAGGAAATATAGATCCATTTAGATCTTATTCCGATATATTTACAGGAGAAGCTCTACCTTCAAAGAATCCAGAATTTATATGGGCATGTTACTCTCCGAATGTATTAAACTACACCCGATATTCCTTCCCTATTCCTCTAATGGGAGGAAAAAACTGCATATGTGTTACACAAAAGGTGGTTGATGCTTACCGGATGGCGGATGGCAGAGATATAACAAATTCCAGTGCAGAATATCCTTACTCAGAAACCGGTTTTGTAGGAGGTGCTGACAAGACTTTCTCCAACTACACCCTCAAAGGAACAGTGAGCAAAATGTATGCAAACAGAGAAATGCGTTTTTATGCAAGCATAGGATTTTCCGGATGTCTTTGGACTGCAAACTCCTTTTCCGAATCAAGTCGTAGAAACCTCGTTGTTGATTATTATTACGATGGATTGGGGGGGAAAGCAAACAGCGAAAATACGGCAACACTCTACGCCGTTACAGGATATGTGCCTCGCAAATACATCCACGAAGATGATGCCTGGAAGTATACAGGTGCGCAACAAGTTACCAAGGCCTTTCCGATAATACGCTATGCGGAAATCCTACTATCATACGTCGAAGCTTTGAACAACCTTACAAAGTCTTATACGCTCACCGATGATGAAAATGAACAGCACACCTTTACAAGGAACATTGACGAGATCAAATTCTATTTTAATCAAGTGCGCTTTAGAGCCGGGCAACCGGGGTTAACAGATGAAGAGGCTTCTGATCCTGAGACGGTTCAAAAGCTAATAGAAAGGGAAAGAATGGTTGAATTTCTATTTGAGAACAGACGCTATTACGATGTACGCCGCTGGGGAATTTACGAGGATAGTGAAAATGAATTAATAATGGGTATGAACACGGATGCGGATGCGGATGATTATTTTCAAAGAACTGCAGTCAATAGTCCAAAGGCCAGAAATAGAATAGTAAATAAAAAGATGGTCTTTATGCCTATTAGTCTTAGCGAATTGAGAAAAAGTCCAAGTTTGGATCAAAACCCAGGATGGAGCAATTAATAAATTAAACTATATAGCATGAAAAAAATAATATATATATTGAGTATCACATCATTCCTTTTTGGTGCCGTTTCGTGCAAGGAAGAGGCTTTTGATCAAGAAGAACAATATAAGCAAGTCTTGTATTTAATGAGCAAAGACAGTTACAATGTTTGGCCTGTCACTTATACCTTTAAGGAAAAAGGAGAAGTTACAACTGGCTATCTTTCTATTGGCTGCGGTGGCTCTCTATCAAATCCCAAGGAATGCATCATCGACATAGAGACGGATACCGTTTTATTTGATAAATACAATAAGTTGAACTTTGATATTGATTCGGCAAAATACGCCAAAATTCTGCCCAAGGATAGATATTCGATAAAAACGATGTCCGCTACATTACCGGCAAATAGTACCGATCAATACGTCAAGATTCCTATCGATGTCAATATTGACGGTCTGTCACCCGATTCAACTTATTTTATACCACTTGCTATAAAAAAGGTTTCTAATTACGAGGTAAACCCTGAAAAAAGCAATGTGTTGTATAAAATCTGCTTAAAAAACGAATATGCAGATGAGTCGGAAGGTACCTACTATCAAATGAGAGGGAATACATTGAACGATAAAGGTGAAGTTATTGGATCTATCTCCAGTACAAAGAGTGTCAAGCCTTTGTCTAAGAATTCCGTACGTATGTTTGTGGGAAATAAGCTGGAAACTTCCACATCAACTGTTGATGATATCGCAATGCAATCAATCATTGTTACCGTTAATGAAAATAAGGAGTTGACCATTGAACCTTATGGAACAATTCAAATAGAGCAATTTTCAAGAGTCGACAATTGGAATACCTACGAAGAAGTTAAAGATACTTATTCAGAAAATAAAATAAAGAAATATTTCTATTTGCACTATCGATATAGAACCTTTAACCCGGCAAAAGCTTCTTGGAGCGACTGGACCATTGTTAAAGAAAGTATGTATAGAGTAGAATAGAAAACTTTCTTAGTTCTGTGCTTTTTCTAAAAAGAAGAGCACAGAACTAAATTTACGAAAATCAAAATAGTGGAAATCTCCATCCTTCTACCACGAGGCCGCAAACGATTTCCAAATCTGAACCCGTTGAACCTGCGGGAAGCAGGATCAATTCTGTACGTTCTTATTGCCCTAAATAAACCACTGTATATGCAATGTAACTAAGATAAAAAGATGTTATTACTTATGCTTTGGTACACCCTATCAACATTAAATCAGAGCTTGAGTCTCCCGGACATGCATCGATCTGAATAACAGTCAGATTATCAAAAAGGATGAGAATCAACTTAGGTGGAAAACGAAAGAACATGAGCAAAAGATGTCTAAAAATAGAATAAAATACCTACTTAAAGTCAGCCAGGAATTCCGAACGTCTCTTATGCTCGTACAGGCACCGTTAAAAAGATTACTGGAATCATTCTCTGAAGTCTTAACACCCAAAGAGGAATATCAGCATAAAGTTTTGACAAACATCTACAAGCAAACCAAGGATATGAAAAATGCGGTTGATCTGATCTTTGATATAGACAGTGTCATCAATAAGGAAAATCAGGTACAGAAGAAGCCATATCCGCTCAATCATTGGGTACAATCCATCGCCGACGATTTCAGAATGGAATTTGAAGATAAAGGAATCCGCCTCGTTTATCAATTGGATAAATCAATTAAACAGATTTGTTTTGATGAAAGAAAATGCAAGATTGCCTTGTCCAATTACCTTATGAATGCGCTTGATTTCAGTTTTCCAAAAACATCTGTAACAATTTCCACCTCTATTCATGATCGATATGTACGCGTTGCCGTTTCAGATCAGGGCATTGGACTTTGCAATACAGACATCAACAAATTATTCACCCGCTTTTATCAAGGAAAACACGACCGGAATGGCTATGGTATAGGCTTATCGTATGCAAAAGTATTAATTGAAATGCACAAAGGGCGGGTGGGCGCCTATAATAACCCCCAAAAAGGAGCAACTTTTTATTATGAATTACCTATCGATACAAATGAAACGATCTCAGAAACGACCACTCTCTTTTTAGATGAATATCACCTGCCCCATCTTTCAGAAAAGGAATCTTTTCCCACAAACAATTACTCTATCGTTATTGTAGAAGACAACATTGACTTGCTCAACTTCATGAAAGACGACCTCAAGGCCCTTTTCAAAAAAGTATATACAGCCACCGATGGAGAGAAAGCACTGACAATAATTAAAGACAAACTACCCGATATTATTGTCAGTGATATCATGATGCCTCACATGGATGGCTATGAATTGTGTGAAAAAGTGAAAAGGACAATAGAAATAAGTCACATACCTGTTATTTTACTAACAGCCCGGACAGATCAAAACAGTTTATCTCTCGGATACAAGATCGGAGCAGATGCTTATCTGGCAAAGCCTTTTGAAATGGATATACTCATCAACATTATTCATAATCAAATGAAAACGAGAGAGCAAATAAAAATATTATATCAAGGAAGGCAAATAAGCAACCCATCTATTGAAAAGCATATAACCAACAATGTGGATGAACAGTTTTTAAAGAAACTAAATGCATTAATTATGGAGAATCTAAATTACGCACAATTGGATGTCCCTTTTCTGATAAAAAACATGGGAATGTCCCGCACGCCACTCTATAAAAAGATCAAAGAACTAACCGGACTAGGGGTCAACGATTATGTGAATCATCTCCGCGTAAACAAAGCCGAGGAATTGCTGCTCACTACAGATATGACCATTACAGAAATTGCAGAAACGACTGGTTTCACTTACCAACGCTATTTCAGCTCCATATTTAAAAAACAGAAAGGACTTGCTCCAAGCCAGTTCAGGGAAAAAGCTCAAAAGAAACCTTCAAAATCGATTTAGTTCATTTGCGATAAACAAACAAACCTCTTCTTGCCAATAAAAAATGCCCATCTTTGCAGATGGGCATCTAAAGTCTACTGCGTTAGCAGCAGGCCTTCAATCTCCTTCGTTTGCTTATTTAACAGCAGGAGCAGCTGTCGTGTCAGCAGCAACTGCAGCAGTGTCAGCAGCAGCAGTAGTGTCAGCAGCAACTGCAGTTGTGTCAGCTGTAGCTTCTTCTGCAGGAGCTTTAGCTTTGTTACCACAAGATGCGAATGAAACTGCTACGATAACAGCAAAGAATAAAACTAACTTTTTCATTTTTTTTTGTTTTAAAACAGTAAAATTGTGATGATAATATATAACAAAATATTGTCCAAAAATTCTTGATAAACAAATAAATTTATCGGTGCAAAGATATTGAATATATTTTTTAAAAAAAAAGATTATTTCAGTTTTTTTATGATAATTATTTCAAATAGGACAAATTTGCCGCTTTTTCTGAAATCAATCACTGAAAAACTGTGCAAAAATATAAAATATATTTGTTCTGAAAGTATTTTTGGACACAAACATTTAAATGTTTCTCTATTTTTTTTGAAAAGGGCATTATTTAACTGATTATGAATGGAATATTCCGGCATACTTCACCCCCTCACCTATCCACTTTCATAATCAGCATCCGGATGAACTCCTGGGCAGAACGTTTCTTGTAAGAAGCATTCAACCAGAGAAGCGAAGCCTGCATCTTAAGGCTTTTTTCAGCCAATGGCACAGCTTTGAGTCCTTCTTGTCCAATAACCGTGGCGTTGGAAAGGACAGTAGCCCAACGTCCCGTTTGCACCAGGCTTAGAAGGATGTTCACCTCGTTTAGCTCAACCTGACAAGACAATGTCGTTCTATAGGCATTGAGCATATTGTCTAAAAGGGTCCGGGCATGCAGACCAACGGAAGGAAGCACCAAGGGATATGTTTTAAGGTGATCGAGCGAAACTTTCTTCATGACGGACAAGGGATGATGGTTGCTAACCACGACAGACAGGGATGAATCAAACAACGGTGTCACCTCAATCTGATCATCTTCAGGAAAGGGCTTATACGAGAGGACGAAGTCCACTAAATGGTCTTTGAGCAACACGACAAGGTCAGTAGACGTTTTGTACGTTATCTCCAGCTTGATGTATGGGAATGCATGTGAAAACTCGACCAAAGTATCAGTCAGCAAGTGACTCAAACTGTATGTGACGCCTATCCTAAGAACACCGGTGCGAACATTCTGCAAATCCATCAGCTTTTGCACCCCAAGTTCGGTATCTCTGATCGTCCTTCTTGCAAATGGTAGGAAGGCCTCCCCGGCCTCCGTCAACGAAACCCGTTTGCCTTTTCGTTCGAACAGTAAAATATTCAGCTCCTCTTCCAGTTGTTTTATCTGCTGCGAAAGCGTACTTTGAGTGATAAACAGGTCTCTGGAAGCCTCTGTAAAGTTCTGTAATTCAGCAGAACGGATAAAATAGCGAAGTTGTCTGAGTTCCATTTTACTAATCGGTTTTATCGATTAACGATATTAAAATTTTCCATTGTACAAATTTATCATCTTTTCCTATATACCATACCTTTGCGCCGTCAAAATAATTGACAAAGCATAATTTCAATAGGTAGGTAGTATGTATAGTTTAATTTTAAATTCCACAGCGGCATTGTGTAATGTCGCAGCAAAGACAGCACTCATTAACCCCGAAGCACCTTCCATTATCTGGCTTGTACTTGGGCTTGTTGTTATCTACATTTTTTGCACCGTTCTGGAAAAGATGTACAAAAAGCATCAAAATGCCAGCAACAACACCTGCAGGAACTCTTTTGAAGAAGAATTCTAATGGAGAGACTATCTACAAAAGATATTCACAACCATCTCAAGGATGTTTCCAAATTTCTTTCAGACTATGCAACCAGCCTAATGGCTGTAGGGGTACAAACCTCACGGATCGTACGCAACACGGAACGTATTGCAAGAGCCTATGGTTGCAGATGTGAAACAACAATTTTTCTCAAGACCATCGTCATGACGGTTTGGGACATCGACGACGAACATTCCTACAGCAGTGTAAGCAACAAGAAGCCGATGGGACTGAATTTTGAGATGAATGCCGAACTAAGTCGTCTTTCATGGGACATTACCGACAAAGCTCTTGCCCTGCCTGCAGCAAAAGCCAACTATGAAAAGATCATTCATAAGCCTCGTGCAAGTAAGTGGCTGGTGCTTTTACTGGTATCCTTTGCCAATGCTGCCTTTTGCCACTTGTTCCGTGGTGATGAATGGGCTATGTTTGTGGTGTTTCTGGCAACACTGGGCGGTTTTTTTCTCAAGCAATCATTGCTTGAAAGACATTGGAACGAATTGGCTGTCTTCATCATTTCCTCCTTTACGGCAGCAGTCTTCGGCAGTTCAGCCTATGTGTGGCATCTGGGATATACCCCGGACATTGCCCTTGGTACGAGCGTGCTCTATCTCATACCCGGGGTACCACTTATCAACGGTATCATGGACATCATCGACTGCCATGTATTGGCTGGAATTTCAAGGCTCATCAACGCTGCATTGCTCATCATCTGCATTGCCATCGGGCTCACGGCGGCTATATCTTTAATCGGAATTCAAACAATATGACAAATATGCAGTTTCTTTCAGAAGTGATCAGTGACGGATGTTACGCAGCCATTGCCGCCATCGGTTTCGCCATCATCAGCAATCCGCCCCGCAAGACGTTGCTGGTATCGGCCCTACTCGCCGCTGTCGGACACGGCATACGCTATTTTTTGATGAACGCAGGCTTTATGGAATGGAGCATCACGGTTTCCTCTTTTGTGGCGGCACTGTGCATCGGAAACCTGTCTGTTCCTTTTGCAAAAAGGTTGCGGGTGCCGGCCGAGGTCTTTGCTTTCCCCTCTTTGCTACCCATGATTCCGGGCATGTTTGCCTATCGTACGGTACAATCACTGGCCAAGATGCTGGAAAGCACCCAGGAAAGTGTTGCATCACATTACATCAACTTATTCTTCTACAATGGCATAACCTCCGTTTTCATCCTTTTTTCTCTGGTTATCGGAGTATCCATTCCGATCTTCATTTTCAAGAAACAAGCGTTCAGCTCCACGCGGTAAATTCATTTGTATCAAAAACTCAAGCAAACGGGCCATCCGTTCATGACGCAAAACCCGAAAAAACATTCACTTATGGAAAAGATTTGTCCAAAATGTGGTCATACTTTCACCTGCAACAGGCAGGATATGGCAAATTGCCAATGCATCAAGGTCTCTTTAAATCCTCACCAGATTCGCTATATACACGACACTTTTCATGGTTGCCTATGCCAGTCTTGCCTTCAGAAGATCAGCAAGGCCGATTTTCATCCGGTTTCAAAACTCGCTTCGATTGCAAGAATGGGTGTGTAGAAGATCTGTATCCGAAACAGAACATCCGTTCCGAAATGTTAGATACGATATAAGATCGATTTGTTTATTGTATCAGGGAGCTTAATATGGCATGTCCCATATTTGTCTAAAAATAGCCTTATTTCCAAAACACCCATAAACCTTTCCGGACTACTGACCGTAAATGAGTTTCCTAACTTCAATCTGTTGACATTTTTCATTTACAATATCATATTTTTCGGTTTCGGTAAAGCATTTTCTCTGCCACGCCGAAAATCAGGTAATAACGAAAATACGTTATTTGCTTCATCAGGAAGCTGCTATCAATCTGATCGCTCGCTTGTTCCGGGCAAGCAGGACATAATGACAGCAAAGGCTATTAACGGTGTACTAAAAAAATAGCTGATTCGAATCTTTTTCTCCTACGACATCAATTTTAAAATTTGTGCTTCCTTAAAGTTCATCAAATCACTTTTTATGCTTAATTTTATTCGTTGAAAATCCTACCCCGGCAGGATTTTAGTTCAACACGCGGTCATAATTCATTGGGGGCTAAGTGGCATGCCAAATACATCCGTTGCTGACATGGTTTTTATTCGAAACAAATTCGATAATTATTGTTAGTTTGGTAAGTTATGGTGGTATAATAGCGATTTACCTTGGTGGATTTTCCGAAAGATTTAAAATTTTTATTAAATGAGAAACAGACAAACTGGAACAGATTTGACATTTATTTCCAATAATAATACCAACTCAGTAAGCGACCAAACAAGCCAGCTTCACACATAAATATTTGTAAACATTATAATTATGAAATATTTTTCAATAGGACTTTTGTTTTTTTTGTTTTTAGGACTTAGTTCTAGTAAAGCAAACGAATTAAAGTATCAAAGTTCTTATCAACTTATTGATAGAATTCTTCCTGGAAAATCATCCAAATTTATCATTGGAGATTTAAAGAAAGAAAACAACAGAGAAGTGTTTGAAATTAGTAGCAAAAAAGGCAAAATCATTATAAAAGGCACCAACGAACTGGCCATTGCAAAAGGCTTCAATTGGTATTTAAATAATTATTGCCATACCCGCGTTTCATGGTATAAAGATGACCAAATTATTGTCCCGGATATTTTGCCGATGGTTGATACGGTCGTTACGCAGGAATGTCGGTTCAAAAAGCGCTTTTTCTTAAACTACTGTACCTTTGGCTACACCATGCTGTGGTGGAAATGGGGCGATTGGGAAAGATTCATTGACTGGATGGCATTAAATGGTATTAATATGCCTTTGGCTATAACTGGTCAGGAAGCTGTATGGATGGAAGTATGGAAGAGTCTCGGAATGAGTGAAAATCAGATAAGAGCCTATTTTACAGGCCCTGCACATCTGCCATGGCATCGAATGGGCAACCTTGATGGCTTCTTGGGTCCTTTGCCGCAAGAATATATTACAAATCAGCTGGAATTGCAGAAAAAGATCTTGAAACGGGAGCGCTCTTTTGGAATGACCCCTGTGCTTCCTGCGTTTGCCGGACATGTACCGAAAGCCATAAAAGAAAAATATCCGAATGCAAAAATTACCTCAATGGGTTCTTATGGTACAGGCGAAGATTATAATGCATTCTTTCTTGATCCGATGGATCCATTATTTATCAAAATCCAACAGAAGTTTCTAAAAGTTCAAACTAAATATTTTGGAACTGACCACTATTATGGTGCCGATCCTTTCAATGAAATGGATCCTCCTGATACAACTCCCCAATATTTAGCCACCGTTTCAAAAAACATTTATGATGGAATGCATAGCATTGATCCTAAAGCCGTCTGGGTTCAAATGGGCTGGACTTTCTATTATATGAAATTATGGAGAGATGATCCGGCACGCTTGCAGGCAATGATTCAGGCAGTACCCGAGAACAAAATGATCATTCTCGATTATTTTGCTGAAAACGAAGAAGTATGGAGAAATACGAAAGCTTGGCATGGAGCACCCTATGTATGGTGTTACTTGGGTAATTTTGGCGGGAATACAGAAATGGCAGCACCAATTAATGAAGTGGCAAAGCGACTTCCTAAGGCAGAAAACGATCTCACCCACGGAAAATTATATGGTATTGGTTCCACGTTGGAAGGATTTGGTGTTAACCGATTTATGTTTGAATGGCTTTTTGATTATGCCTGGGACAAGAATGTTACAGACGTGGGCAAATGGACAACTCAATATGCAAGAACAAGAACCAAAAATAATGATCCGGTGGCAGAAAAAGCGTATCGGAAATTGATTGATCTGGTTTACAATAACCAGATTTCGGGGATTGCAACAGGAAGCTTGCTACAGGCACGTCCGCAGCTGACAGGACTAAAAGGTTATCAAAGGCCCAATAAGTATGACTATAAAGAATTAACCGATATTTTAACTTTAATGCTTTCAGCTAATGAAAAAAGTTTGCAGAGTATTGAATATCAGAAAGATTTAGTGATAGTTACAAAGCAAATTTTGGATAATCTGATTATTCCGCTCAGGAAAAAGGTAAATGAAGCTTATGTAAATCACGATACACTAGAATTAGAAAAGCAAACCAAAATTTTCCTTGGAATTATGGACGATCAAAACCGTTTGTTGGCAACCCAGCCTGAGTTTCTATTGGGAAAATGGATACACGATGCCCGCCAATTTGGAGACGATCCGGCAAGCAAAGCCTACTACGAAAAAAACGCCCGGGTTTTAATAACCACATGGGGCAATGAAGGGAATGGAATTATTGATTATGCAAGCCGGGATCTTTCGGGGCTAATCTCTTCTTATTACAAAGAGAGATGGGAATTATTCTTTAAGAAACTAAAGGTGAATTTGAAGAATAATATTCCTTTGGATATGAATTTAACGGACAAAGAAATGGCATCTTTTGAATGGAACTGGACGAATCAACAACAATCCTTCAGTAATGAACCTCAGGGAAATCCGATCGAACTTGTGATGGAAATTCATAAAAAATATAGCGAGCTTTTCAAAATCAGCAACGATTAATTGAACAACGTAAAACAAAAACGATGAGAAACAAGCACTTTCTCGTAATGATTGCATACGGACTCCAAAGGATTGTACTTCTGGCAAATTACCGGAAATAGTTTCTTTACCCCGGATGGCATAGCACTCTTTATTTTAATTATATTTACAACCATTCATTTCGATCGAAATACGATTACTTCTTATTTTAATATTTTATGAATTTTATTCCTGAAAGTAAACTCAAAAAGTTGTTAAGTGATGAACTTGATTTCTTATTCATAGTAAATATGGATGGGAACATTCTTGAGTTAAACCTTGCCGTAACTTCCATATTGGGGTATTCTGCCAACGAGTTGAAAGAGAAAAGTTTTCTTTCCGTCTACTCTCCGGAAGATAAGGAAAAAGTAAGTGTAATGATTCCTCTGGTTATGAAAGGAGATATCTCTTCCTGTCCATATCCGTTTACTACAAAAGCAGGCGAAACAATTCCGGTTGACACCCAATTCTATATCGGATGGTGGAATGAAGAAAATGTCATTGCTTCGGTCAGTACAAATTTGTCTGCCGAATCTTTTTCCAAAGGACTTTTTTACAGCATATTCAACGGATCAAAAGTGATGATGGCTATCAGCACTTTTGACCACGATATCCTTTTTAATGTCAATCGATCTTTTATGGAAGCTACAGAGTATTCTTTGGAAGAATTATCAGGGAAGAGCGTCCAGGAACTGGGATTATTTAATGATGATGCAGAACGCGAGAAAATACTAAAACAATTTATAAAAGAAAGACGGGCAGAAGGTGAAATCACACTCAAGGCAAAGTCTGGAAAGCTGATTGTCTGTTTATTCTCTATAGAAGAAATAAAGATTCGGGAAAACACATATATGCTCTCTGCCGCAACAGACATTACCCAGAGAAAATTGATGGAAAATAAGTTGGAATATCTGAACAGACAACAGAAACTACTTACAGATGTTGCAGAACTGCTGAACAAACCAGGTGATTTTGATGACATCATTAACACAGCCCTAAAGTTAGTTGGAGAACATTCAAATGTCAGTCGCGTTTACATATTTGAAAACACGGCCGATGAACAGTTTACCAATAATACGCATGAGTGGTGCAATGAAGGCATTGCAGGGAAAAAAAAGTATTTGCAAATGCTTCCCTTTAATAAAGTGCCATCCTTTAAAAAGCTTTTAAATGAAAAAGGCCGTATTTTCTCAGAAAATATTCAGGATCTTCCCGATGATCTTGCTGTTGCATTTGCCCCTATGCAAATAAAATCACTTTTGATTTATCCGCTTTATCTACAAAATCGTCTATGGGGAACGGTTGGTTTTGATGAATGCCTGCAAAACAAAGTTTGGGAAGAAGATGAAATCAATCTACTTCTAACCGTAACAAAAGATATAGCCAATGCTCTTGAACGGAAAAGGTATCTAAATCAATTTAAGGATAGCGAACAGCGCCTAAATCTTGCATTGAGCGGAGCAAAAGAAGGCATGTGGGATTGGAATATTCAGACAAATGAAGTTTATTTTTCTGATACTTGCTCTACCATGCTTGGTTATAGTCCCAACGAATTATCAAATAGAGGATTTAAATGGCAGGAGCTTATCCATCCTGATGATTTTCCCAAAGTGTCGGAAATTTTCGAGAATCACTTGAAAGGTTATACAGATTATTATGAAAGTGTTTACAGGATAAAAGACAGTTCCGGGAAATGGAACTGGGTCTTGGATCATGGCAAAGTTGTGGAAAGAGACAAAGATAATAAGCCCATTCGAGCCATCGGCACTCATATCGATATCAGCAAGCAAAAAAAAGTTGAAGAACAGTTGCAAGAATTGCTTGTGACCAAGGACAAGCTTTTTTCCATTATATCGCACGACCTTCGAGGGCCGATTGGCAGCTTTATGCAAATCATTGAACTTTTAACCAGCGATTTAAAGGTTAATACAGATATGCAGGCAGATCTTCTCAATGATTTGAAAGACATGTCAAAAAACACATTTTATTTACTGGAAAATTTACTGAACTGGTCAAGATCTCAGCGAAGTGATATTGTTTACAATCCAAGATCCCTCATCATCAATGAATTAATTAACGACAATATCTCATTACTATCTCCTGGTGCAGGACAAAAATCAATCCGTATTCAATTTGAAAGTCAAGCTAAACAGGCGGTTTACGCAGATTTTGACATGCTTAATCTGGTCATTCGCAACTTACTGTCCAACGCTATAAAATTTACCCGGACAGGCGGATTGATCACAATCACTATTTCTGAGAAGAATGGTTTTATAGAAACAGCTATTGTAGATAACGGAGTAGGCATGACACAGGAAACAGCGGATAAACTATTTACAGACAATCAGTTCCACACAACTTACGGAACAAACAATGAAAAAGGATCCGGCTTAGGGCTTGTGCTTTGCAAGGATTTTGTCCAGCGTAATGGCGGATCAATAAGCGTTGAAAGTATCTTGGAAAAAGGAAGTAAATTTATGTTTACGGTGCCGGTTAAAGGTTAAATTGATCTTATTGTTAGTTGGATTGTCATGCCGAACCGGGCTATCCGGTCAAGAATGACGAGTTGCAAAACCACAAACCGATCAATAACCTGAACCTGTTGATCGTATTGCCGAAAGCTGGGCTTCGATAAATTAAAATAATCGTTTGATTGTCGAACCAAACTCGTAAATTTGCAGCCAATATATTATTTGAAAAATTGTTATGTGTATTGATAAACTCCAGCCTGATAAGGGAAAGCGTTTCTTTATTGCTTTATTTTTGTATATCTGCTCTTTTGTTGCCTCTCCGCTCCTACAGGCGCAACCTCTAAAAATCGGAGTCATCTCAGACCTGCATTATATGGCTCCGTCTTTGCTCATTCAGGATGGAGCGGCGTTTAACAAAGTCATACATACGGACAGAAAGTTGCTGAAGGAAAGCCCGGCTATTCTCAAAGCCGCTGTTGATAACCTGTTGAATGACAGCGTCCATATTGTGCTTGTTACCGGAGATTTGACGAAGGACGGAGAGCGGATCAGCCACAAAGAGGTTGCCGGAATGCTTCGGCCTTTGCTTGACAAAGGCGTTAAGGTGCTGGTTATCCCTGGAAATCACGACATCAACAATCCATTCGCAAGAAGCTTCAATGGCAGTATTCTCAGAAGTGTGGCAACAGTCACTGCCGACGAGTTCAGGACCATTTACCACCAATACGGCTTTGAAACGGCGATTAGCACCGACAGCTGCTCGTTGAGCTACGTCAGCGAACCGGTAGAAGGACTGAGAGTCCTTTGCATCGATGATTGCGAATATTACAAGAACACCTTTATATCAAAAGGCGATGCCTTCAATTCTTGTATGACAGCGGGTTGCATCAAGCCTGCAACTATGCAATGGATTCTGCAACAAATAGGCGATGCCAAAGTGCAGGGTAAACAAATCATAGGGATGATGCACCATAATGTTGTAGAGCATTTTGATTATGAAGAGTCCTTGCCAGGATACATGATGACCAATCATAAAAGCATTGAAAAGCAACTGATGAGTGCAGGGTTGAACGTCCTTTTTACCGGACATTTTCATGCGTCGGATATTGCACGGGCAAATGACCAAAAGGGCAACTCCCTTTATGACGTGGAAACAGGATCGATTGTCACTTATCCTTGTCCGTACCGGTTGATCGGACTTTCAGGAGATTCTTTGGAAATTGAAACAAAATATATAGAACATCCCAATATTCCACTACCTGCCGGAACAGATTTTCAAACCTATGCCCGCGCGGAGTTGACAAAAAGGCTTTCTGCTTTAATGACCAATATGGTGGATCAGAATTACAAAAACATATCATCCTCGATACCTCAGTCTTTGGCTTCCTTTGTGAAAATACCTGACAAGCAGATCATTCTGGATATGGCGTCAAAGCGTTTGATACCGGATGCCACCGATCTTGTTTTGTCGCATTATTGCGGAAATGAAAATCTGATGGATAAGGCGACAGACAGACGTGACGACCTGCTCAAGGATGTAGACGACTTTGTTGCCGATGTCGCCAAAGAGTCTTCCGGCTTTTTTGCCTCCGTAACCGAAAAGTACATCAACAATCGAAGGGAGATGAAATGTATGAAAGACATGGTCAACAGCATTTGGAACGACAGGGTTGAACCTGGCTATCCGGGCAAGGATGGGGAATCTCACGAACCGATCAATGATCTCAACCTTTTGATTTTATTGCCGAAATCCCAGGTTTTGAGCCAGAATCACCCGATTGTACGATAAAAAACCTCGCGGTAGGTTTCGCTGATGGGCAGCAATACTTTCCCGATTTTTATGCGGTGCTTCTCGACCGACTCGATTTGTGACAGAGAAACGAGGTACGATTTGTGAATGCGCAAGAATTGGGGGGATGGTAGCTGGGCTTCAAACGAAGCAAAAGTCTGTTGGGTAAGGATTTTCCCTTCGTTGGTATGGATGCAACGGTAATCGCGCATGCCTTCGATATACAAAATATTGACTAGCATCACTTTTACGAGCCGGTAATCGGCTTTCACAAATAAAAAATCAGGGGCTGTCTCTGCTGTTTCTGGAATCCGTTTCGTAGCTTTGTTCACTGCCTGGACAAAACGGACGAAAGAATAAGGTTTCAGCAAATAGTCGACTACTTCAAACTCGTACCCTTTCAGTGCATATTCGCTGTATGCCGTGGTGAGTACAACCTGCGGGCGGTGAGACAATGCGGTCAGCAGATCAAGGCCGGTAAGGGTCTCCATCTGAATATCGAGAAAAAGCAGGTCCGTTAGGCTATCCGTTAGGTATGCCAGCGCATCGGTTGCCCGATCGAATGTGGCTTGAAGCGTAAGAAACGGCAAGCGTTCAATAAACGAAACAATTTTTTCCAAAGCCAAAGGCTCGTCATCAACAGCAACGCAAGTATAGTTCATTCGGTTTCGACAGTTAATTGCACGGTAAAACAAGTATTGTCATTATTTATAGTCAACTGATATTTCCCCGGATAAAGCAATTCCAAGCGCCGTTTCAGGTTCGTCAGTCCGATGCCGCCCTCCTTGCTTTTTGCCGCAACCTCTTCTTTCCGATAAGAATTGGAACAGCTGAATTCGACCCGATTGCCGAAACTTGTTAAACGGATGTCCACAAAAGCCTCAGGCGCATCAAACGCCGTATACCGGAAAATATTCTCCAAAAATGGTAAAAGCAAGAGCGGCGCCAATTTGATGTCTTCATTTTCAACCTCGATGCAAAACCGGATCCTGGAAGGATTTTTCAACCGGAGGGTTTGCAGCCGAAGAACATTCCGGTAATGAGCAATCTCATCCCTGAGTGTCACCAGGGGCTTCTTTGCCTCGTACAGCATGTAGCGCATAATCTCCGATAAGGTAATCAGTGATTCCGAAGCTTTATCAGGATTGGAGCGTATCAGGGAGTCTATGTTGTTGAGAGTATTGAAAAGAAAATGAGGATTTAACTGTGCATTCAACATGTCCAGTTCGGTCCGTAAAAGGAACTGTTCCATCTCCTGTTTGTGTTGAATATCCTCAAACCAGCGGATAAATCCACGAAGTAAACTTCCGGTTTGGCCAATAATCAATGTCCCAATCGTCTGAGGCAAAAAGACAGACAGTTCATAGGACGTATGAACATGAAACAACAAAATATACAACAAGGTTAGCGTCACCGAAACGGCAATCGATACCGCCACCGATAAAAGGATGTAAAAGATGTAACATTGCTTTTCGATGAGTCGGTAAAAGAATAAATAGAAAGCATAAAATGCAAGTATAGCCCAAGCCAGATTGTAGAGGAAAGGCACTGCATTCTGAGCGACGAAGTCAGGTCCGTCGGCCAACTGGAAACTCACAATACCTGAAAAAAGGCAGAACACCATCCAGTAGAAAAAATGCAGTATGATTTTGATAATCCGGTTCATATAATTTGATAATACCAACTACTAAGTAAAGGTAGCTAAAAATCATAGCCAATAAAATTAAATAAAAATTTCAATCTTTCTGTTTTTAAGAAAAATGGACAGAAAGGAAAGCCCCAATGGCACCTCAACAGCAATAGCTTGCAGCATGGAAGCGTTTACTGTTCTCCTATATAGTTCATAGCAGCCCGTACAAGCCAGACCAATCAGGATGATTCCTGCCGACAAACAAATAAGCTGCCGGACTTTAGAATGAGACTGATTTCTGGAGAAGATAAACAAAATTGAAAGCCCCAGAAAAAACATGGACACTCTACGACAAAGAAGGCTTGTGGCGACAGAAGGCTGCAAACCAAGATTTCTAATAAAGTCTTCCGGGGAAAAAAAGAACTGGAAAAACAAAAAAACAAACAGTACAGCAGTCGCTACACTTACAATTTTATAAAAGTTCAACTTCATTTGCATATAAACCTGTTTTTATCATTAAAAATCCTAGTAGAATAACATGAGATTGTACTGTGACAAGCCTGTGTGGTTTTGCCGGCTTATATACTCAGTCGACATGAATGGATTCGGCCTTTTTGGCCAGCGTATCAAGCCATACTCTACGGATGATGGCACTGCCAGGATAGATGATCCTCCAATATCGGGCGAAATTGCGGCGGTCTTTGGGGGTTGTTGCATTATTGCGGGTTTCTGTTGTTAAGAGCGTTTCCCCGTCGCCAAGACTTATTAAACGGAAATTGATGGCAACCTTGACATAACCAGGTTTCTGGAAATCCAAAAACTGCTTCGCTGTCTTTATTTCAGGTGGAGGAGCCTGAGCTGTAGTACGGATCAAGATAAAAGAGATAAATTCAGCTGGGTCAACAACAAAAAAATTGAAGTCCGGGGTTGCCAATGTCTCAGGATCGGCCTGGTTGTTTGATGCCTTATCGCTTAGATCCTTATCTCCTGCAATACCACGGATTCTCATCAGAAAAAGTGCTGCCGGGATGTCTTTAACGCCTGTAGTCTGCAAGGCATATTTCACATTTTCAGGCGATGCCTTTATTTTTACCTCATGGTATTCTTTAAAAGAATATTCAGGCAAATAATCATCTATTCTCAGGTTTGTTTGGGAATGAAAAACCGGCGCCGGCCAGTAAAGAGCCAGTATTGATAGGAGCAATCCACCGCACAATACAGTAACTGCGATGGTGCGGTTGAAAATGAACAAAAAAACCAACGGCTTAATAAGTGAAAGGATGCCGACTATTGCCAAGATCGCCCCTATCCAGAAAAAATAGGACTCCGCATAAAATTGTGCATAATGCATCAAACGGAACATAATGGCCAATGCAACCAGAATGCAAATAATGCCTGGAATGTAAGATTGGAAGTTCATCTTTGAATAATTAAATTTAAATAATGGATCTATTCTAATTTTGATTCAAAGATGATTCATCCGAAAACGCTGCGAAAATAAAATCTGCAACTCCGGGATTTTGGGCTGCAAAATACGCAATCGGTTCGTTTCCTTTACAGTCAATCCATGTCTGAGATTTTTTTTGTTGTTTTATTTTCATTCAACGGAACGTTGAAAAGAACAGGGACTTTTGTATCAAGTGGATTATGAAGAATGAAAACAGGACTAAAAAATACCCCGGGGCAAGCCCCGAGGTATTAATTGGAATATACTTTGTTTTCGACCCAAAGGCCGAGGTACTGAACTACTAGACTATTTTTCAACCTTAATCATAGGCAAGCCTGTGATAGGCCAACGACTTACCTGTGATTCTTCGTTGAGCTTGATCTGCACGCCTTTTGAAACAGAAGGTTTTACAGCGATGTTCCAGCCATCGACAAGAATCATTGGTGCTTCTCCTTTCAGATCGCTCAAAGAAGCTTCTATCGTGATGGTCTTTTTTCCATTTGGAACCAGGGAAATATAGTTGTCGGAATAATAAACCGGCAAGACCCTATCCTTCGATTTCTGGCGACGAAGTTGCAGATGAGCCATCAAGGCTATCTTTGCGCTTGAATTCTGAAGTGTAACCTGAAGTATGCACTTGCCGTTACTATCTTTACGTAATACATTGGCATCAAGCGTCACAACGGGCAGCTTGTCCAGATCGGACAAATCGTCAGGATGAGCAGCCAGGGCTTTCCAGTAGAAATTATCCGAAAGCAGCTTTCCATCAGCACCTCGCAACTCCAGTTTTACAAAATAAACGGATGAAAGGTTTTCAGGCCATTGTATTTTTCCCAGATCCGTTGCAGCACTGGCTTTGGCATTTACGTTGTAAATCTGATGAAAGGCCATTTTGCCATCCAGATTGTATACAAATAGAGAAGCCTTCGCATTTTTAAGCTCAACATCCTTATTATTTACCACTTGAAGATTTTCTTCCTTTTCATTCAGCTGAATATGGAATGGTTCGCAGCCTTTTTTTGCAGCAAAGAGAGAGGAATTGGGTTCTAAATCGTGATGATAAATCTGCCAGACAAAGCTAGGCTGTGCCGGATTGCTCATCCACATAAGCACCGCTGTGCAAGGGGCAAAAAGCATGGCATTGCGACCTTCAAACATTGCCCTGTGCGATTCATAGTTCATAAGTTGACCCTTGCGGACAAAATCAGCCAGGTTTTTTACGTTGCCGTATCGGCTATTCAGCTCTTGGGGATAATTATTGCCGTTTTGGGCTCCTCTGGCAAAATCATGTTCAGCCCAGTCATCATTTATCGTCTCCCAATCCTTTTCGGGCATCATTCCATGAACCGACTCCAGAGTCGGAATGGACATACTTCCGAGTTCTGTTTTAAACGCTTCCTTGAATACATAATAATCACTCGGCTTTCTCCAGCGATAAGGACCACCCGAATTAACACCACGCCCATCTGTTGAGCTTGACTGATAAAGTCGTACAGGATCCAGCTTCTTCATCAACGCGACCAAAGCATCGTCGATTTCTTTAGGAGGATTCCCTTCATTTCTGGCACACCATAAGGCAATGGAAGGATGATTGCGAAACCGGAGTATTTTATCGCGAACGTTCGAAATGTATACCGAGGTATCCGCAGGATTGGGGCCATCACTCGGATTGGGTTGAAAGAACTCATCCCAAATCAGGATACCGTATTTATCGCACATATCATAAAGATCTTCGCTGGTACTTTGGCCAACCCAATTCCGAATCATGGTGAAATTTGCGATTTGATGCATACGAACTTGCGCTTCTATACGTTCCCTGGTATTTCGCTTCATCGCTTCATCCATACCCCAGTTTCCTCCCTTGCAAAAGACTCGGACGCCATTTACCGAGATCGTTAGATTTTCCGATTCAGGCACAGAATAAGAAATTTCCCGGATGCCGAAAGGAATCTTTAGATTGTCCGAAGCCTGTCCGTTTATTTCAAAACATAAATTCATGGTATACAGATTTTGTGAACCATAGCCGTTCGGCCACCACAATTTCGGATTGTTCACATGGAGTTGAGGCGTATTCTTTGAATTAAGTTCAACTGTCTTTGAAGTATGCGGGAGCAGCTCTACAGACTGTTGAAACAAGACTTTGCCAAAACTGCCCTTCAATATTCCTTTTTGCTTTTGATCCGTGATATTTACCAAAGTCGCTTGAATCGCCACATCGGCTGAATTTGTTTTTGGCAGAGGCAAATCGGTTGTGATTAAAGGCGATTTAATCATGACTCCACCCGTAGCGGTAAGAAATACTTTTTGCCAGATTCCGGTATTGCGGTCTCTGATGGCCGGTATCCAGTCCCAGCCGATCGAACAAAGGAATGTCGGGCCATCCATAGCGCTGACACCGCCATTGCTGCCCATACCATCCTTAATGGTATGTTCGTGAGGAATACCTGGATTGGGCTGAGGAGAAACCAATACAGCCAACACGGCAGAACCTCCAGGCTTCACCACAGAAGATATGTCAAAAAGGCCTCTGATAAACGCCCCTTGAATAGCTCCAACGTCTTTTCCATTGACAAAAACCTTTGCTGAATAATTGATTCCATCAAAATTCAGCCAAATATGCTTGCCTTTGTACTCAGCAGGAACCACAAAGGTTGTCCTGTACCAATAGGGCGTATGACAAAGCATTTCGGGTATTTTATCGGGACGATTGTTTTCACCCCAGAGTGGTTCCGGGTAAATCCTGTTATTCACTAAACTGGTTAAAATTGTACCGGGAACAGTGGCTTCATACCATCCGGCGGTTTGAAAACCGGACATCGAGACTTCTTCACCAGACCGATTTACTTTTGTTGCATCTTGCAACCGCCACCCTTGTGTAAGAAAAACTTGCTTCGAACGTTCCTGTCCTTGTAGTGAAAAGACAGAAAACAACAAAACAAACATTGTTATAAACGAAATTGAGAATGGACGCGTCTTCATTTCACTCATTGTTTTATAGTATATTTGGTATTGATAGGTTCATCTTCGGACATCACTCCATTCTGAATTCAGGCAGCTACGATCCGGATTTCTCCGGCTTCATATTCCCACATTGATATGTTTTTCACATGTATTGTCTGACCAACATTTACCAACTGGCCTTGGCGATGCATTCCAAATCGGTATACGACTTCGCCATAAATTCCATTCATTGACCTGAAGCTGGTTTACAGGGCATAAAAGTAGAAAGATTATCAATAAAAAAACAGATTTTTTCCCACAAAATAACACCGAGGATCCGTATTTTGTTACAGTTTTAAGCCGGCCTCACCTACTCCAAATAAGGCAAAATCATACTTGACCGGATCTTCAGAACAAAAACCACGAAGAAGTTCCGTCAAGGATTCCACAGCTTTTCTATCGTTTTGCCTGCGTTGCAGCAGGCCCAGCTCCCGGGAGACCCTTCCTACATGGATATCCAGTGGAATGTAGAGCTGGGAAGGTTTGACCTTTTTCCAGATTCCGGTGTCGACAATTCCATCATTCCGGACCAACCAGCGCAAAGCCAGGTGCAACCTCTTGCAGGCAGAACCGGCATTGGGATTGGAAACATGTTTGCTGTAAAGGCCGTCATTGGCAAAAGCCATCAACCGACGGAATTCCACAATACCATCCCATACATTTCCGGTAAACAAAAGCTCCAGACTACTTCCTGTAGAGGAATAATACGCATCCAGCCCCTTGCATAGATAGCGCAGGTCGTATTCAAAAAAAGTACGGTGAATATTGGCCGTACCCAGTTTCTCATAGCCTTTTGAAAGGATAAAATCATAGGGGCTGTCCCCCATTTTAGCAAACATTTTTTCACAGGATTTCAGTATGATCCGGCGTTTACCCCAGGTTACGGTCGCTGTCAGAAATGCAGCCACCTCCACATCTTCCAACCTGCTATACCGCAGTGGAAACTGTACAGGATCGGTTTCGACAAAAGAAGGTACGTTTATCTTTTCGGTCCAATCATCCAGAAAGAATTTTAGGTCACAGATCATTTTTACCATATTACCGAAACAAGATACGGCTTTTAGCCAAAAAATAAAACAGATGTTCCAAACCGTTCCTTCTCACAAGCAAGGAAAAGGGGTGTACAATAAAGAGGTTAAAACCGATGGGCAATAACGATGGTCGTACAGTTTCTCATCGTAAAGATTGTACAATAACAAAGGGGTTGAAACTCCTTGAGATCAACCCCCTTAATTCGTTCTGTTCAAAACAGATCAATAATTCTTGCCACTTTCTTCCCAACCCGGCTCCATATTTTCGAACCGTTCGATGTCCTCATTGTCATCGTTGATGCCATATTCATAAGGATCATCCTCAATGAGTATATCATCGTCCAATTCATCAGGGTTTTTGGCATAAACAGTAATGGGTCTGTGTGAAATGGTCTGTACCCGATTGGTTTCATCGTTGAGCTCTTTCCAGAGCAGGTCCTTCAGTTCGGTAAGGCCAAAGCCAGCCACAGAAGAGATGAAAACATAAGGAACATCCGGCAAATCCTTGCTCATTTCACGCATCAGTTCTTCATCCAGCATATCACTCTTGGTGATGGCCAGAAGACGCTGTTTCTGCAACAATTCCGGATTGAACTGAGACAATTCATGAAGAAGCACCCGGTATTCTTCGTGAATATCAGCACTGTCAGAGGAAATCATGAACAAGAGAACAGAGTTTCGTTCTATATGCCGAAGAAAACGCAGTCCAAGACCACGGCCTTCAGATGCACCTTCTATGATACCTGGTATATCGGCCATTACGAAAGATTTGCCATCGCGATAGGGCACAATACCCAGATTGGGTTCCAACGTTGTGAACGGATAATCTGCAATCTTTGGTTTGGCTGCGGAAATCGACGACAACAGCGTAGACTTTCCGGCATTTGGAAATCCCACCAAGCCAATGTCAGCCAAAAGCTTCAACTCGAGAACGACATTGCGTTCCTCCAGAGGTTCACCAGGCTGTGAAAAGCGAGGCGTCTGATTGGTCGCCGTGCGGAAATTCCAGTTGCCCAGACCTCCGCGTCCTCCATTGAGCAAGATTATCTCCTGTCCGGGCTCACTCACATCACACAAGAATTCTCCGTTATCACCGTCGTAGGCCACCGTTCCTACAGGGACATCAATGTAGATATCCTTCCCGGCCTTGCCGGAACTGCGGGAACCACTTCCACTCGCTCCATGCTCGGCAAACACGTGACGTGCATAACGTAAGTGAAGCAAAGTCCAGTAATTAGGGTCTGCACGTAAAATGACGTTTCCGCCCCTACCGCCGTCACCGCCATCCGGACCGCCTTTTGGGATGTATTTTTCACGATGATAATGAGTGGACCCTGGGCCACCATTTCCGGAGCGGCAGTAAATCTTAACGTAATCGACAAAGTTGCTTTCCGCCATAATTTTGTATAATGTAAGTTTGCTCCTAAATTAAAGAGCGTCTATAGCCTTGGTAATACGGCCAAAAATTTCATCCATCGTTCCCAGCCCCTTAATGTCTGTCGCTATTCCTTCCTTTTTGTAGAAGTCTTTTACAGGAGCTGTTTGCGAATGGTATACCTGTATGCGTTTCTGAATGGTCTCGAAATTATCGTCTGAACGGCCGGATGTCTTGCCACGATTCAACAGACGGGCTATCAATTCATCTTCAGGAACGTCGAGATCCAACATGATGGTCACTTTCATGTCCCGTTTTGCCATCATAACCTTTAACGCTTCTGCCTGTGCAGTTGTTCTGGGAAAACCATCAAAAATATAACCGTTTGAATTCTTTTTAGTGTCCAGCACCTTAGCCAACATGTCGATGATCAGTTCATCGGGAACCAGGTTGCCTTTGCTGGTGTAAGATTCTATTAATTTACCCAAATCGCTTTGAGTCTTTTGTTCGGCACGCAACAGATCACCTGTTGACAAATGTTCCAAACCATACTTTTCTACGATAAACGCGCTCTGTGTTCCCTTCCCGGAACCCGGAGCACCAAAAATAACTACATTTAACATTTCCTATTGAATTTAACAAAAATCACTTGACAAGAGTGTACACCTGGCCGTAGTTTCGGCCATATCCATCATAATCCAAGCCAAAACCGACGACAAAGTCGTTTGGAATTTCAAAAGCAACGTAATCCAACTGGATGTCGCATTGCAAAGCCTCCGGCTTGAACAAGAATGTGGCTATACGGATTTGTTCGGGATTTCTGGTGGAAAGGGATTCCAAAAGCTGTTGCATGGTTCGGCCCGAGTCTACAATATCTTCCACAATGACTACCGTTCTGCCGTCAATATGCTCTGTCAGACCGAAAACCTCTTTCACCTTTCCTCCACTCTGCATTCCCTGGTAAGAAGCCAGTTTCACAAAACATATTTCACAGGGGATTGTTATATTTTTCATCAAATCGGCTGCAAACATGAAGGAACCGTTCAAAACGGCCAGAAAAAGAGGATTTTTACCTTCCAGATCGGTGTTGATCTTTTCTGCAATTTTCATAATTCTGTCCTTAATTTCAGATTCAGACAGTAACAATTTGAATTCCTTATCTTTAACTATAACATTATCCATTTACCCTATATTTTTCCGTTAGCAAAAAAAGAAGCTGCAAAGGTAGTGAAAAAACTGGAAGAGGGCCGGTAATCCGCTTTATTTTTTCTATGTTTGTAATCGGACGATGACCAAAAAATCATCAAAAAACAAGAGAAAACCATGACGCAACAAAAATCCGCCTTATTCATAATTACAGCATTGTCGATGCAATTGTTCGTCTGTTGTAGCGGAAGCAAGAACACCACCCGCTCCGTTCCGACAGAGCAAACGAACGCTTCGGCTCAGGCACTGGCTCCGGTGGTGGTTTACAAGACGACCAAAGATTACGCCCAATACGTTCCAGTCATCATGAACAAGGATAAGACACAGATTGTTTCTTATCCTGATCCAGCGGATCTTCATTACGGAAAAGGCCTGGCATACCCCACTCCGCTTAAGAGAGGCTACCTTTTGGATAATCGTGGCATAGGTCCCGATGTGGTTTTCCTGAAGTACACTTACGAAGTGTACAGCAAACTAAAGGAAGCGCCCACCAAAGAGCAAATGCTGAACAACATTCTTGACAAACAGCCTTTGGTTGAGATGTGGAAATGTGGTGTGCGTACTGGATCCAACGAGAGTGTAGAAATATTGAACCACCTTATTGACGAAGGGTTCCCGAATTGCGAACAACTTTTTAAAGAAGTCAGGGTCTATTTCAAACCATAAAAATAGCTCATGAAAATATTTACAACGAGTCAAATCAGGGCACTTGATGCCAAAACCATAGAACTGGAAAAGATTAGTTCCTGCGATTTGATGGACAGGGCGGCATGGGCACTGTACCAGCGGATAGTCCGGAACATCAAACCGACGGAAAAGATACTGGTAATAGCCGGACACGGCAACAACGGAGGAGATGCACTGGCCATCGCCCGTTTGCTCATCAAAAACGGATATCAGGTACTAACCCTCCTTTGCAAGGGCAAAGCTCTGTCCGATGATGCCAGCGTCCAACTTGCCAGGTTGCAAAAAATCGCATCAGACCGCATCAGCATCATCGAAAAAACCTCCGATTTACCTACAGAAAATAAAGCGGACTACCTGATTGACGGACTTTTTGGATCCGGTCTGAACAGACCTTTGACCGGATTCTACGCAGAAGTGGTACAATGGATGAACCGTCAGCATGCCAGAATCCTATCCATAGACCTTCCAAGCGGGCTTTTCGGAGAAGACAACAGGGACAACAATCCTGAAAACGTAGTTAAGGCCGACCTGACATTAGGGCTGCAATTTCCAAGACTTTCCTTTTTCTTCGCAGAAAACGAACCCTATATCAAAAAATGGGAATTAGTGGACATTTCCCTTCATCCAAAGGCCATAGAAGCATTACAGACTCCTTACTCCTTTTCCCTGCCCGACGAAATGGGCAGTTTGTTAAAAAACCGTTCCAAATTTTCACACAAAGGGACTTTCGGAAAAGGGCTTCTGATTGCCGGTCGTCCTGGCATGATGGGAGCCGCCTTGCTGGCAGCCAAAGGAGCATTGCGTGCTGGCATCGGACTGTTGAGTGTCCGCATTCCGGCAACCGGTGTTTTCATTTTGCAGACAGCTGTTCCGGAAGCATTGGTACAATCCTATGAAAGCGAAGGCTTTTATGTTCCATCGGAACCTGTCAACCTAAACGGCTATTCAGCCATTGCAATTGGCCCCGGTATCGGTACAGACCTATCGCAAGCCACTTCTCTCAGGTCACTGTTGGATTTACAGCCTGAAAATCTTGTATTGGATGCCGACGCACTCAACCTACTGTCCGAGAACAAGGAACTGCTCAACCTGTTACCTCCGAATACCATATTAACGCCCCATCCGAAAGAATTTGACAGATTGTCGGGAGAAACAGCTCATTCGGGCTATGAACGGCTCGAAAAAGCCATTTTATTTGCACAGGAGCACCAGGTTTACATCGTATTGAAAGGAGCCTACTCCGCCTGTATCACTCCTGAAGGCTATTGCTGTTTCAATACGACAGGAAATCCGGGAATGTCTACCGGCGGAAGCGGAGACGTTTTGACAGGAATTGTCGTATCTTTGCGGGCTCAGGGATATACCGCAAAAGAAGCCTGCCAACTAGGCGTTTTCCTGCATGGCCTGAGCGGAGACATAGCACTCGGCTCCCAATCGCAAGAAAGCCTGTTGACCAGCGACCTGATCGAGCACCTTGGAAAAGCATTTAACCTGATACGTAAGAAACCATAACATATTCAAAATACACATCTATGAAACGCATTTATCTGGTATGCAGCCTTTTCGCCTGCAGCATTTTTACTTTCGCCCAAATCAGGACTCAACCATTCAGCTCAGCTTCCAACCCTTCGGAAGGTCTTATTTATTCGCTACCCAAAACCGCAGTAGTCGTTGAAGTGGAAACACGCAAGATTCAGGAAACGCCCGGCATCTATTATCCCTACTCTGAAAGATATTTAGGTATAGCCAATGTCTGCCAGACAGAAAATACCCGTTACGAAATCGTTGGGGTACGAGTAACTACCAAAGCCATACCCGATCTCCAGAACACTTATATCATTTCGACCGGAAAGGCTAAGGAAAACCCATCCATCGAGTTAACTCCCGAAGGCTTTCTCCGATCCATCGGCGGCTCGGAAGCGCCCAAAATGTGTCCTCAAAAAGTAGAAGCCATTTCTTGCAGCAGCGATGACTATCATTCAAACGAAAAATCCGTCGTCACCCTCGAGATGCAACAAGCCACCTCTACGGCAAAAATGGCAGAACTTGCTGCAGCTCAGCTTTTCAACATCCGAGACACCCGCATAAACCTGCTCACGATGGATCTGGACAAAGTTCCGGCCGACGGACGTTCCTATGAAATCGTGCTGAGCGAATTAAACAGGATGGAAAAATACTACACAGAACTTTTCACCGGCAAACGTGTTGAAAGCACGGAAAAGACCACTTTTGAATACGATCCGCAAAAGAATGGGGAAGAAATTCTGTTTCGTTTCTCGCAGATGAAAGGCATTGTCGACAAAACCAACCTGGGAGGTGATCCGGTTTTCATCAACCTGCAGAAAATTGTAGGCACGATAGCCGATGTTGCCAAAGCGGCATCGGGCAGCGACAAGGAAGAATGCAGCATTTATTACCGCATACCAGGCAAGGCCCTAATCAAGATTACAAATGGAAGCAAGGAACTTTGCAACCAGGAAATTTCGGTTGCCCAATTCGGCAAAGTGGTGACATTACCTGCTGGAGCGGTGGGCTCAGCCACCTTCTGTCCTATGACGGGAGCCATCACGAGCCTTAAGAAATAAAGACAACCCCATCTATCAGGCGTTCGTATGAGTAAATTCAGATTTCCACTGCTTGCATTCCTGCTGGCTGTATGCTCCACTGTCTCCTTTGCTGCGCAAATCAGTGAAGCGGAAGCTTTGGAAAAGGCACAATTTTTTTATCAACAAAGAGTTACCTCTGGACTTAGGTCAACGCCGGATTTTAAACTGATATACACCTGCAAGGACTCGACCTCACTCCTGAGGTCGGCCTCTGCCGCAAATTATTTTTATATATTTAATGTCGGCAACGACGAGGGCTTCGTCATCGTTTCAGGAGAAGATGCGACCAAAGCCATTCTGGGATATGCGGATGAAGGCACTTTTTCCGTGAAAAATATGCCCGAAAACCTGAAATACTGGCTCGATCTGTATCAGTCCGAGATCGGATATGCAATACAAAAAGGTCTTAGTGCCGCTACATCCGATAGTCCAAGTGAAGCAACGCTTCGTTCTGCCAGTACGATAAGTCCCTTGCTTGGCAACATTAAATGGAATCAAAGCGCACCCTACTATGATCTTTGCCCGACAGACAGCAAAGGAGCACGCTGCGTTACCGGTTGCGTGGCCACAGCCATGGCTCAGATTATGAAATACCACAAATGGCCGGTCACGGGCAAAGATTCGGTTACCTACACCAAATCGAGCATAACAACTTCCGTCAACTTCAGCAAAACCAACTACGACTGGAACAATATGCTGGACACGTATTCGGGATCGTATACCGGTGCACAGGATACCGCCGTAGCAACACTGATGTTTCATTGCGGAGCTGCCGCCAAGATGAACTACACGGCTTCTTCCAGCTCAGCTTCGGTAAACAACGCCGGAACAGGAATGATCAATTATTTCGGTTACGACAAAAATCTTCAGTTATATATAAGGTCTTTGCACAGTGTATCCGAATGGGTAACAATGATTAAGAATGAGCTGAATGCATCCAGGCCTGTCCTGTATTCCGGTTCGACAGGCAGTAGCGCTCACGCATTCGTCTGCGACGGTTACGACAGCAACGACCTGTTCCACATCAACTGGGGTTGGGGAGGTTTATCCAATGGCTATTTTGAGCTCAGTTCCCTGAATCCGTCGTCTGCAGGAACAGGAGGAACAATAGGCGGGTACAGCCAGAACCAGTCCATCCTGACCGGCATAAAAAAAGACGATGGAATAAATCTTCCAACCTATGAATTAAGCATATACCAAAATTTGGTTTCTTCGGTAAACAGTTTATCCAATATAAGTAACAATACCTTTGACATGTACTTATCTTTTTCCAATTTGGGAATCTCCAATTTTTCAGGCTCGGTGGGCCTTGGACTATACCAAAATGGAACTTTTAAACAAGTCCTAAAAACCAAAAGCCTTACGCTCAACAGCTATTACCAGTACGATAGTCTGAACTATAGCTCCATATCCGTGAAGGATGTTGCGGCCGGAACCTATCAGATCTATTGCATATACAAACCATCAACAGAGACATCAAACACCTGGACCATCATCAACAGCAGCAATAAGTCCGACAATTACATGAATCTGATCATTACAGGGAGTACGGCAACCATTCAAAAGCCTTCAAACAAGCCATCCCTGGCTTTGACCCAGATTCTTTCAGAAACGGGAAGCACTTATACCAACAAAATCGCCAGATTCAGCATCACAGTCAAGAACAGCGGAACGGAATTCTATTCCAACCTCGCGTTAAGACTTGATTCGGTGACGAAGCCTTCGGTTACCCAGTATCTGGATTGCGGCATTGTTTGCATTCCTGCAGGTGAAACAAAGACTTTTTCTATAGATGACACGATTACCTGCAGTCCAGGATCGTACAACGCCGTGGTTGTCTACGACAGCACCTACAACGGTTCCACCAAAAACTACAAGCTGATGGGGCCAACGGCTTACAGCCAACTACCTGTCACTGTCCTTGCCGAACCCGTCGCTGCAATTCTGAGCCTTGTCGGTAGCATGGCCCTTTCGACCGACACGGTTTACAACAACGAAGCCTTTTCACTCAAAGCTTCCGTCAAAAATACCGGAGGATTTTACGACAAAAGGCTGAAAGCATATATATTCAAAAGCGGTGAAAAATCTTCTTCTATCTATATCGGCCCGATAAAGGCATACATTGAAACCAATGAGACACAGCAAATCACTCTGCCAGGCACATTGAACCTGGATCCGGGGAATTATTTCACCTGTCTGTATTATTACAACGCAACCAATAGTTTGGTCCAATTTCCAGGATCACTTAGTTTCAAGATCAGAGACCGGACTACAGCCATCAATAATTTAAAGTCATCCAGCCTAGTTGTATACCCCAACCCGGTAAAAGACCAGCTGAACATCCAGACAGCAGAAAACATTCAGGAAGCACAAGTTTCCGATTTATACGGAAGAACCTTGCAGAGCGTATCAAACAGCAAAGTCCTTTCCTTAACAAATCTGGAACCGGGAATCTATTTTCTACAAATAAAAACCGATAGTGGAATAAAAACCATTAAGTTCATCAAAGAATAATCAAGGTTTCTCGCAACCAATCTTATCGTTTCGGAGTGCAAGAGAATAAGTCCTTACTTCTTTTCTAAGCACTGGAGCCAGAATATAAAGCCCCAGGATGTTTGGCACCGACATACATAAAACAAGCATGTCCGAGAAGTCAATAATGGCATTCAGACTGGTGGTGGTTCCAACAATGATGAACATCAGGAAAACAACCTGATAAAACTTTTCCGCGTAAATTCTCTTTCCGAAAGCCTTTTCAAAAAGCCCGCCGAAAACAAAGTCAAAGCCTTTCACTCCGTAATAGGACCACCCCACCAAAGTGGAATAGGCAAACAAAAACATACAGAGCAACAGAACATAGGGTGCCCACCAGGCAAAGGATTCGAAAGCAGCGGAAGTGAGCTGCGCACCTTCCAGATGTCCCGGATTATTATAAAACCCGGTAAAGATCAGCGTAAGTGCTGTCATCGTACAGATAATAACGGTATCGATGAATGGTTCGAGCAAAGATACATAGCCTTCAGTGACCGGTCTGGCGGTTTTCACCGTGGAGTGAGCGATGGCGGCAGATCCGATGCCTGCCTCATTGGAAAAGGCGGCACGACGAAAGCCCGTCACAAGCACACCCACAAAACCGCCTTTTAAAGCATCGGGATGAAAGGCTCCGTTGACAATCAGCTGAAAAGCCTCACCAATACGTGAAATATGAGCGAAAATGATCATCAGACACATACCAATATATAAAATCGCCATAAAAGGGAAGATCTTTTCGCTAACTTTTGCTATACTCTTGATGCCGCCCAAAATCACCAGACCCGTCATAACAGCCAATACGACACCGACCCAAAATCCATAAGGTGCAATGGTTGGGAACATCACAGAAAGCTGAGCATGTATCTGATTGGATTGAAACATGTTGCCGATACCAAAAGCTGAAAAAGACACAATAACGGCAAACAGATACGCCAGAAAAAGGCCCAGTTTAGGCAAACCACGCTCCTTGAGGCCATCTCTGAGATAGTACATGGGACCACCGGAAACAACGCCTTCAGGGCTCATTTTCCTATATTTGACACCAAGCGTACATTCGGCAAATTTGGAAGACATGCCCAACAATCCGGCAATGATGAGCCAAAAGGTCGCACCAGGGCCACCCATGGAAATGGCGATAGCCACACCTGCAATATTTCCAAGCCCAACCGTCGAGGAAAGCGCCGTGGATATGGCCTGAAAATGGGAAGTCTCACCCTTACCCACATGTTTCGTATACCTGCCCAAAGCCAGGTCTATACCGTGTTTCAGGCCCCGGAAATTGATAAATCTCAGATAAAGAGTAAAGAACGTGGCACCCGCAATGAGCCAGAAAACAATGAAAGGCACCGGGGCACTGAAATGAATGCCAACGGCTGCAAACGGATCCCAAAAAAGAATTCGGCTCAAGTCTTCTACGAGCGGCTCAAAAAAACGATTAATGACGTCTGTATTCATATTCCTTATTTCTGAAGGTCAAAATGTCCCTTGTTCCAAACCAATGTAAGAGAATCACAGATAATCGGAGCAAACTCCTTCAGAATTTCAGGACGAATATCTTCCTTGATAGAAGAATGGACAACCACCTCCGGTTTATCCTTACTGAACTTACAGGAAATAAAATTCCTCAGCCCTATCTGGTTGTACCTGTCTTCAAGTCCCAAAGCCTTCCCCTTGACCCGGTCGATAAAATCAAGAAGTGTAAATGTAGGAAAAACAAGATCTTTGACCGGAGTCCATAAAGTCGTAAAAAAACGCACCCTGCTATCCATTAACGGAGCCGCCGCCGTTTCGACCATGGCCAAAACCCGGGTAGTGTCATCAAGTTGAAGAAGTTTGAGTTGAATATTACCATTTTCAGAGGTCTGGAGCATCAGATAATCTTCAGACATTTCCTTTAGCTCCACCTGGCCGCCCAAGGATGATTTCATGACAGCAGCCATTCCATTTTTGTAAAAATCGACCAGGTCTTTCCTTGCGTCAACGGTAACAGTGGGCAGCAAACTGGAAGGCATCTGCACAAAATAATGAGAAACCGGTTGAGCCTTCATTTCTGTCAAGACAGACAGAAAAGCCAAAACACACAAAAAGCGCATACACCTTATCATGGTACAGAGTTTATATTTTCATTCAATTCAGAGCGATCCTAAAAACAACATAAACATTCCCAAAAGTACCCCTCCCAGAATAATAGCCTTCGTCCTAATGTTCTTTTCATGAAACAGCAAGGCCCCAAATGAAAAGGAAACAACGGCACTCGAACGGCGTATGGTTGAGATAATGGAGATCATAGATCCCGGAATGCTCAGGGCATAAAAGTACACAAAATCCGACAGACACAAAAAGAAAGAGATGCCAATGATTGTCCACCTGAATTTAAAGGATACGGAGGTTTTTCTAACAGGAAGCCAAAAAATCAGCAGGATGGGCAGCATCATAAAAACCTGATACACCAGATACCAAACCTGTACAGCCATACGGTCGTATTCCCCGATCAGATACTTGTCATACAAACCACTTGCCGAACCTGAAAGAACAGCCAGGAACAAACACCATATCCATTTGTTGGTTAAAAAGGAGATTCCTTCTTTTTTCCCGGCCCAGGAATACAGAAAAAAACAGGTGATTGCCAGTAGCACACCGGAAAATTGCCAAAAATTCAGCTTTTCGCCAAAAAGGAACAAAGCTCCCAACAGCACCAATGCCGGTTGGGTTGCCCTGATGGGACTAACCAGCGTGATGGGCAGATTCTTAATGGCCATATAGGCTCCACCCCATGAAATCAGGACAATGAACGACTTGAGAAGGATGTGCAGATGGGTCTGAAAATCAATATCGGGTACATAAAAAATACTACCCCGCAAGGTCTCCGGCGAAAAATGAGAAATCAACAAAGCCGGTAAGAAAAAGAGAGAACAGAATAAGGTGTTCAGGAAAAGAACAGGAATGACTGCGTTGTCCGTCAGTGCAAACTTTTTATTTAAATCGTAGATACCGAGAAAAAAAGCAGACGCAAAAGCCAATAATAACCACATATATTTATCAAATCAATCTATCGCAGGAATATATCATCCGGATAGGAAACATCCATTAAAAACAACCCCTGGGCATTGACGGAAGTTCCTGCATTGGAACGGTTTTCCGACTCAATGACCTTTCTAAAGCCGGCCTCATCCATTTTGCCACGACCAACTTCCAGCAACGTTCCGACAATTGCTCTGACCATGTTTCGCAAAAACCGGTCTGCCTGAATGGTGAAGACCCAGTACATGCCACGCTTCTCCCAATAAGCCTGCATGATCCTGCAGTTGTTGGTTTTGACGTCGGTATGAGACTTGCTGAAACTGGTGAAATCGGTATAATCAAACAAACACCGGGCCGCCCTGTTCATGGCTTCGTAATCGAGTTCCCCGTATATACGGGTATAAAAGGCACTGTTAAAAGGGTCTTTCCCAACAGCCTGCCAATACTCATAGGTACGTGAGGTTGCATCAAAACGGGCATGAGCATCCGCACGTACCGGAATAACTTCCTGTATCCTGATGTCCTCCGGCAGCATCAAATCGAGCTTCCGGCGCAATGCAGCAACATCTTCCACCGAATTTTCCACATCAAAATGGGCATACATGGTTTTGGCATGAACACCCGCATCCGTCCTACCGGCAGCAGTGACATTCAATTCCGGGCCAAACAAACGGCGCAGCTTATCGGTCATGACTTCCTGCACGGAAACAGCATTGGGTTGCAACTGCCAGCCGTGGTAATTGGTACCATCGTATGAAAACCGGATAAAATAACGGTGAGCCATGTGATTTTTGAATATGGGCGCAAAGGTATGTTTTTTTTGACAATTCTCTGCAAAACAGCTTTGCAGAACACTTCAATCGGGTTATTTGTTATCAACGGACATAAAAAGCAAAAATATATGCACATTTTTGTTGTTAGTTAGGACTAACTAATTATCTTTGTCGCATTATACAATCATCGTGGAACGAATCGTCAACATCATCTCAAAACTTTCCCAAAATCTGGGAGAAATGGAAGAGCTCGCCCGTGAACCCCTGAACATCAAGGAGCTGACGACGGCACAAATGCATTACCTTGAGGTGATCAATGAAATGAACAATCCGAACATTACCGAGCTGGCTACAGAAATGCAGCTTACCAAACCGACCGTAACGGTAGCTTTGGACAAGCTCATCCAAAAAGGATACGTCACCAAAATCCAGTCTGACGAAGACAGGAGAAGTTCCCATCTGCATCTGACAAAAAAGGGAATGCAGATCAATCAGATGCACGAAAGAGCCCATGCACAGTTTGCAGAGCTGATGCAGGAGGCGCTCGAACCTCAGGAACTGGAAGAACTCACAGTCCTTCTGGAAAAACTCACCAAAACGCTATAATTCAATTATAACAGTACCGGTTAGGCTCAGGGCAATAACAGCAGCCAGTAATTTTAATTTTTACCGTAATGGAAAAAAATGCTGACTTTTCAGGACACAATTTCACTGGATTAACCGAAGAAGAGGTTAAAGAAAAACAACACACAAGTGGATTCAATGAAATTCCACAAACCAAATCACACAATTTTCTCAAGCTGGCTCTGGGCATTCTCAAGGAACCGATGTTCATGCTGCTGGTTCTCTGTGGCACACTGTATATGATTCTGGGAGATACCCAGGAAGGGTTTATGCTGCTTTGCTTTGTTTTTTTCATCATGGGCATTGAATTTTACCAGGAAAGAAAAACCGGAAAAGCGCTGGAAGCCCTGAAAGACCTATCAAGCCCACATGCCATGGTCATACGCAACAAACAGGAATACAAGATACCCTGTCGGGAACTGGTTGTGGGCGATCTGGTCGTCTTTTCCGAAGGAGAAAGGGTACCGGCCGATGGCATTGTCATGCATTCCATCAACCTGCAGGTGGATGAGTCCCTACTCACCGGTGAGTCCGTGCCCGTACGCAAGGTCGAATCCGACGGAACGGAAACGGAAGCAGCACCTGGTGGTGACGACACAGCCTATGTTTTCTCCGGAACCATGATCGTTCAGGGAAACGGTGTAGCCCGTGTCACCAGGATTGGAATCAACACCGAAATCGGGAAAATAGGCCGGGCTCTTGGGGAAGTCGGGGAAGAATCCACCAACCTGAAGCTGGAACTGAATTCCCTGGTGAAACGACTCGCCCTGATCGGTGCCGGCCTTTGTCTCGTCGTGGTGGTGGTTTTCTTTCTTACCCGTGGAAGCCTGTTGAACGGATTTCTGGCAGGCCTGACGTTGGCCATGGCTGTCATACCGGAGGAATTTCCGGTTATACTGACTGTTTTTATGGCTCTCGGAGCCTGGAGAATATCCAGACAAAGAGTGTTGACGCGCAAACCCGCAGCCATAGAGGCCCTTGGCTCTGCAACCGTGCTTTGTACCGACAAGACCGGCACCCTGACTCAAAACAGGATGACTGTCAACGCCCTGTACAACAAGGATGGATTTTTGGACAACCTCAAGAGAAACGGGTTCCCCGAGGAATTCCACCAAATCATCGAATACGGCATTCTCTCCAGTCAGACAAAGCCCAACGACCCCATGGAAAAGGCCATTCTCGATTTGGGAGAAGAATACCTCCAGAACACCGAACACATGCACCACGACTGGTCCATGATACGCGAATATCCTCTGACCAGGGAACAGATGGCCATGTCCAGAGTCTATGTAGCCAAGGACACCGGCGATTACATGATCGCTTCAAAAGGTGCCCCCGAAACCATCTTTGACCTTTGCCATCTTGAAGACACCGGCAAATACGAGAAGGCTATCCAGGAAATGGCCTCCAAAGGATTGAGAGTACTTGGTGTAGCCAAAGCAACCATCGGAAAGGAAATGCTACCGGAAATCCAGCACGATTTCGACTTTGAGTTTATCGGCCTCATCGGCCTGTCCGACCCCATCCGACCCGAGGTAAAGGATGCGGTCCTAGAATGTTATAAAGCCGGCATCCGGGTGATTATGATCACCGGAGACTATCCTGTCACCGCCCAGAACATTGGCTGTGAAATCGGGCTGAAAAATTTTGCCCAATGCATGACCGGCCCTGAATTGCAGGAAATGAGCGAAGAAGAGCTGAGCCAAAAGATCGAAGGCATCAACATCTTTGCCAGAGTGGTGCCGGAGCAGAAACTCAAGATCGTAAACGCCCTGAAGTTAAAAGGCGAAGTGGTAGCCATGACAGGCGACGGAGTGAACGACGCCCCCGCCCTGAAAGCAGCCAATATAGGTATCGCTATGGGGGAAAGAGGAACAGACGTGGCACGTGAAGCCGCATCACTCGTGCTCACCGACGACAACTTTTCTTCCATTGTGGGTGCTGTGCGTATGGGACGCCGCATCTTTGACAACATGCAAAAAGCTTTCGGTTACGTCTTTGCCATCCACGTACCCATTGCTGGGCTGTCTATGATTCCTGTCTTCTTTGCCAACGCTCCCCTGCTTCTTTTTCCGGTACACGTAGCCTTTTTGGAACTGATCATCGACCCTTCCTGTTCCGTCATTTTCGAATCAGAAGCAGAAGAGAAAAATGTCATGAACCGTCCACCCAGAGGCTCTAAAGGAAAATTTTTCGGTGGAAGAAAAATTCTAATGACCTGCATGCAGGGGATATCCATCCTACTGGTCGTACTTGGTGTTTACTACTTCGGATTGAAGATGGGCTATACGGAAAACGAAGTAAGGACAATGTCTTTCATCACGTTGATATGTTCAAACATTTTGGCCATACAAACCAACCGCTCCTGGGAGAACAACATTTTCAAAATACTGATGACACCAAACAAAAGCGTCAAATGGATTGTAGGACTGGCCATCACCTTCCTCCTTTCCGTCATCCTGATACCCTTCCTGCAACGGCTCTTCCAGTTTGCGCCACTTGGGGCGACAGAAATTCTGATATCGGGAGCGGCAGCATGTATCAGCATCGTCTGGTTCGAGATATACAAGGCTTTTAGGAAAAAGGCCTGACCATAAAGCAATCGGAAACCAGCACATCAAAAAAGAAGTGTTCCTCCCATGTTTGTCTAAACATTTGGGGAACACTTCTTTCATTTCGTAAAACACTTGCATGGATCAACCCATCAAGCTTGATTTCAACAAGACCTGTTTATTTGATCATTCACCCAGAAAAAGTTTCATATCCTCATCGACCGTTCCTATAGGTGCTATTCCGAAGTTTTTTACCAGAACATCAGCCACGTTGGGGGAAAGGAAGGCTGGAAGCGTAGGCCCCAGGTGAATGTTCTTGACTCCAAGAGAGAGCAATGCCAACAGAACAATAACGGCCTTCTGTTCATACCACGCAATGTTGTAGGCAATCGGCAGGTCATTCACGTCCTTCAGTTCAAAAATTTCCTTGAGTTTCAGAGCAATCAGCACCAACGAATAGCTGTCGTTACACTGCCCGGCATCCAGCACACGGGGAATTCCGTTGATATCGCCTAATGGCAGCTTATTGTAGCGGTATTTGGCACAACCGGCTGTCAGTATCACCGTATCTTTGGGGAGTTTCTCTGCAAAATCCGTGTAATAGTTTCTGCTCTTCATACGGCCATCACATCCGGCCATTACAAAAAACTTTCGGATGGCGCCGGTTTTAACGGCATCAACCACCTTGTCGGCCAAAGCAAAAACCTGCTCATGGGCAAAACCCCCGATGATCTCTCCAGTCTCAATTTCAATAGGAGCCGCACATCTTTTGGCATGTTCAATCAAGGCTGAAAAATCCTTGGATTGACCATCCTTGCGATCGGCGATGTGTTTAAAACCGTCAAAGCCGGATGACCCGGTCGTGTAGACGCGATCCCTGTAAGTGGCATTGGCCCGCGGAGGTACAATGCAGTTGGTCGTAAAGAGGATAACCCCGTTGAAAGTCTCAAAATCTTCGGTTTGTTTCCACCAGGAGCTTCCATAGTTTCCTACAAAATGACCGTATTTCTTAAAGGCAGGATAGTAATTGGCAGGAAGCATTTCACTGTGGGTATAAACATCGACTCCCGTACCTTCGGTTTGCTTGAGCAGGTCTTCCATATCCCGCAAATCATGGCCACTGATAAGGATGGCCGGATTCTTCCGTACACCGATATTCACTTTGGTCATTTCAGGATTTCCGTATGTGCCGGTGTTTGCCTTATCCAGCAACGCCATCACGTTCACCCCGTTTTCTCCGCATTCGAGTACCAGGGCGGTAAGCTCATCGGCCGAGAGCCTGTCGTTTCGAGTGGCGACAAGAGCCTTTTGTAAGAAAGCATGCAGCTTGGGATCTTCGTAACCCAAGTTGTAGGCATGTTCCGCATAGGCGGCTATACCTTTGAGTCCGTACGTAAGAAGTTCACGCAAGGAACGTATGTCTTCGTTTTCCGTTGCAAGTACACCAACTTCAGCAGCCTTACCTTCCATCACGGCCAGGTCATCGCTTCGCCAGGTCAGACACTCACAGTTCAGGTCGCTTACTTCGCCTCCTTTTGCAACCAGCAGTTCTTTCGCCTTTTCACGGACAACATAAGCCTCCTTGATCTTGGCCACAAAACGACTCTTGTCAAAATTGGCATTGGTAATGGTCATGAAAAGTCCATCCACAATAAACTTGTTGGCTTCGGGCATTTCCACATCCAACGTTCTTAAACGCGTTGTATACTGAGAAATCCCTTTCATCAGGAAAATCAGCAAATCCTGAAGCCCCGCTACTTCGGGCGTCTTACCACAAACTCCCAACAGAGTGCAACCGGTTCCTTTGGATGCCTCCTGACACTGAAAACAAAACATCTTATCCATCTTTTCAATATTTAATGGTTTATTCTTCAACTACACATTCCTAAATAACAAAATGCGGTCATTTACGTTTGAGCTGTCGTTTTTTATTTATCGTGCAAAGAAATGGAATCGGGAAAAGAGAGAATGTAACAGTTGTTACAATTACGAAAATTTTATCTACATTTAGACCATCATCAAAACAAAAGCGACCATGGCCATCATCGATCTGACCCAATGTCCTATTTGCAAGCATATTCCTACAGAAGAGCAGGAATCGTTCATCGAGCAGCTCCATTGTCTTCAGAAAAAGTTCAGGAAAGGAGACCTCCTCTTTCATCAGGGAGACCTCTGCAAATACCTCTATTTACTGACCAAAGGGGCGGTAAAAGCTGAAATGGTCGCAGAAGACGGTTCCCTGTTGACCATTGAGATCATCCGGGCTCCCCATCCGCTGGCTCCAGCTTTCCTTTTTGCAGAGAACAACCGTTTTCCGGTCGATGCAACAACAATTGAAGATTCTGAGCTTCTGCTCATTCCCAAAGAATCGGTGATGAAACTCCTGGCAACAAACGAAGGTTTCCTTTCCAGCTACCTTTCCTTCAATGCAGGAAAGACACAGTTTCTCTCCAACAAGCTTCAGATACTCTCGGTAAAAACCATCAAGGGCAAACTGGCGCAATATCTGCTGGAAAAAGCCAAATCGGGAAATCAAATCATCAGCCTGGACAAGAACCAGACAGAACTGGCGGAATTTTTTGGTGTAGCAAGACCCTCCCTTTCCAGAAGCCTGTCGGAGATGGCAAGTGACGGGTTAATCAGGATAGGGAAAAAACAAATAACGATACTTGACATCAACAGATTGAAAAAAATGTTGGCTTAAGCATATCAACGGTCCTTTCTTCGACCGGAAGATTTAGCGGATTTTAGATTGGAAGAACGACCGGAAGCGGGTTTACGCGACCCGGGGGCCGTTTTTGAAAAGCCGGAAGCTGATTTTCTTGAGCCGGAAACCGATTTGGCAGGGCCTGCGTTGAAAGATGTTTTTCGGGAAGACCTCAGATCCGGATTGGCTGTTGAAGGCTTCCTGGCTATCGTTTTGGCCTTAGAATTTTTAGGATGTTCGGAAGTTGAGTTTTCAATCATCTTATGAATACCCTGCATCTCATGTTCATCCAATTCTCTCCAATCACCAAGCGGCAAACCTTTAAGGCCAATATTCATAATACGGATACGTTCCAGCTTGGTGACCTCATAGCCAAAATATTCCGTCATTCTGCGTATCTGACGGTTCAATCCCTGAACAAGGACAATCCTGAAACGGTTGTGGGCTTCCTGGACAACCTCACATTTCCTGGTATTCACACCCAAGATGGGTACGCCATTGCTCATACCTTTAATCATTTCTTCCGTCAAAGGTTTGTTCACCGTTACCACATACTCCTTTTCATGATTGTTGCCTGCACGGAGAATCTTGTTAACCAGATCACCGTTGTTGGTCAGGAAAATGAGACCCTGGGAATCTTTATCCAACCGACCTATGGGAAAAATGCGTTTGCCGTAGTTTACATGGTCAACGATGTTCTTGTGTACACCCTCTTCTGTGGTAGAAGTAACACCAACCGGCTTATTGAGGACTATGAAGATGTCATTTTCACGCTGACGGGGTGGAATGTCCCGTCCGCTCACGCGGACACGATCACCAACCTTCACCAGGTCTCCGATTACGGCTCTGCGACCATTGATAGAAACATGTCCATCAGCTAGATATTTATCAGCCACTCTTCTGGAACACAATCCGCTTTCGCTGATATATTTGTTAAGGCGTACGGGGGCGTCTTCTCGCATGTAATAAATTTTGCCGCAAGATAAGCATTCGTTTTCACATTTAAAGAATGACCAATAAACCATGCACTCTGAGCATGTTAACAGATTTTGAATACCAAAACAATTCAAAATCATCAAACAGTTTCTCAAATTCTTCCTTCAGTTGTGAAAAAGTGTACAGGGTTTTCTCCTGAACAGAGAGTTTGCGGAGGGTTTCCAAGAGCCATTTTCCTTTTTCCGGTTCTACGACTATCTGATAGCTTTCCGCCTTTTCATAAAAAATCATCTGAAGCATTTCTTTTGCCTGGCCTTTTTTGATTTTCCGGATAAGTTTGACCTGCGGCACACCACCGAGCCACACAATCCTATCCGAAGGCTTCGTTATTTTTTGTTCCTGCCTATCCAGACTTCTTAGGATAAAATCCTTTTTAATCGTGGTTTTGGGAACCCTGAAATCAAACCAATCCTGAAGAGGCAAATCAAAACCAATGCCATTCATAAAGTTTAGCAACGATTTTTTCAGGCCAAAGCTGAAACGGCTGTGGTCTATGCCAGTCTTGTCCTTAAACTGAATGTCGTTCCTGGCAAAGGAGGTTTCCCTGTATTCCGGAACGATGCCATACTTGTCGGAATTTTGACCAACCGGACTATGCGCAGTGAGGGCAAACTGATGCCAAAAACCAGACTGGATGATGCCAAGCTCAAAGAGTTGCCTGACCATTTCCAGACTATCAATGGTTTCCTGCGTTGTTTCGGAGGGAAATCCATACATCAGATAGGCATGTACCATGATACCGGCTTGGGTGAAGCTATCGGTCACCCTGGCAACCTGCTCTACGGTCACGCCCTTGTTGATCAGGGACAACAAACGGTCGGAGGCAACTTCAAGCCCGCCTGAAACGGCTATGCAACCCGAAGCTTTCAGCAATTTGCACAAATCCGGTGTAAAGCTCTTTTCAAAGCGAATATTTGTCCACCAGGTAAAAGTGAGTTTTCGCCTGAGTATTTCAAGAGCCAGAGCAGCCATGAGTGCAGGCGGTGCAGCTTCATCCACAAAATGGAAACCACGTTCACCGGTCTGTTGGGCCAATTGTTCCATTCTGTCCACCAGCAGGCCAGCTGTGGCCGGTTCAAAATCTCTGATATAACTGAGCGAGCCATCACAAAAGGTACATTTGCCCCAATAACAGCCATGCGCCATGGTCAGTTTGTTCCAACGCCCATCACTCCAGAGGCTGTGCATGGGATTAGTGACCTCTATGACCGAAACGTACCGGTCAAGAAGCAAGTCTGAATAATCGGGCGTACCAAGTTCTGCCTGTTTATAGTCACTTCTGGGGGACTGGTTATTAAAAACGACCTGTCCGTTTTCTTTCAGAAAAGTCCTTTTAAACTGCAGTTGGGGGGTACCGGAAGTACCCAACACTTTTGCCGCCAAAAGTTCCAGCGGCAATGCTCCGTCGTCCAGCGTAATATAGTCCAGAAAATCAAAGACCCTGGCATCCGTCAGGCTCCTCAGCTCTGTATTGGGAAAGCCACCTCCCATGGCAACCACTATTTCCGGATAATTTTTCCTGATATATTGTGCACACCGGAATCCGCTGAAAAGATTGCCCGGAAAAGGAACCGAAATACCAACAAGTTTGGGCTGAATACGCTTCAACTTTTCGTCCAGAAGTTTCAGGGTGAGATCGTCAATCAACGAGGCCGGCCGTTGCAAGCGGGTATACAAATCATCAAAACTGTTGGCACTCAGTCCCAGCCTTTCGGCATACCGGCTGAAGCCAAAGTCCTCGTCAATACATTCCACTATAAAATCCGACAAATCTTCCAGATAAAGTGTGGAAAGATATTTTGCCTTATCCTGAAATCCCATCACACCAAAACTCCATTCCAGATCTTCATCCTGTCCAAAGCGGGAGCCTTTCGGGAGATAATCCTCTCCACAAATAAGTCTGGCAAGAGTTTGATCCTTTCCTTGTAGAAAAGCCTTGACAGAGTCGATCGTCTCAAAATAGGCCTCTTTTAAGGCATAAATCCTTTGTGCATTTTCCGAAACAATTTTATCATTGCGTTTGGCTGTTTCGAACAAAACAGGGAGTTTTTCTTTTGAGAAAATCTCATGGAAAACCTCTATACCCAAATCCACCTGAAAGCAACCCAGGCCTTGGGTGTTTAAAAAGCCTTTCAGGTAGGAAGTTGCCGGATAAGGAGTGTTTATCTGCGTGAAAGGCGGCGTCAACAATAGTATATCTTTCAAAATCGGAAAGCTTATGGTTTATGAATTCGTTCCAAAGACAAAGATACCGGATTTTCATCAGAAGACAACTTTAAGGCCCTTTAAGCACAATAATCCCGGCCCGGCTGTCGCCGAAATAAAAAACAAAAATTCTACAGTGAAATTGAATTTTCATTGATCAAATCGATCGTCTTGCTTAATCCATTTTCGGTTTTCAGGTTCAGATGATTGTCCCTAATCAGCTTGGAAAGAATTTTCTTTTGCGTGGGAAACAATCGCAGAAAAGATCTTCTGCTAAGTTTACTAAGAGTCAAATACTTATTATTCTGAAGCTTAATAAAATACAATGGCTTGTACTCATAAAACTTGATATTGAAAATCTGACCATGTACACTCGTCGACTCATCAATCAAATGGCTGTATCTCCGTTGAATGTAAAATGAAACCTTACCTTCCGTCCCAACCTCCAGAAACAAATCGGATTTACGGCTTGCCGTTGTATCATTTACACTGATCCGCTTAAAATGAGCTGGACTTTCGGTCTCTTTTTTCAGCCAAAATTCACGGATAAAGGCCCTGTCCAGCTTTATTTGTTCAACATCGGGTGAAATCAGCCATATCACTTCATCCAGGTAGCCATTGTACTTGATTTTCTTGTTGTAAACCATTTCTCCAGTTGAAAGCAAAATATCGCCATCCAACCAGCTGCCGTAAAAATATTGCTCCCCTTTGTATCCACTTTCCTGAAGGAAGGTTTCTCCCGTCAGTTTAGGCTGAAAGAGCGTATCAACCTCTGCTGAGAAGTTTTGGCCTTCGGTCTGCGCACTCATCGACAAGCTGACCAACAGGAATGCAAGTAATATATGATTTTTCATTTTTCCGTTTCTTTTTTTAAGGTTGTACTTGTATGCTGGAACAGGCGCTGACTGGCGTTCCATCCTCAGTAATGCCTTCGGCCTTGATGAGAAATTTAGCAGTGTTGTCCGAAGTGTAAAATTCAAAACTGGACGGCTTTCCTTTCACGGTTTCGATATTCGGATTCCAATACAACAATTGTCTGAAAAACGGATAATGTTCGTAGTCCGCCGATTTCGGATTGACGAAAGTAAAGTCCTTGCAGGTAGCAGTCCTGTCATTCTTAAGCCGGACGGAGTTGGATGCCGGAACCGAGCTTAGCACCTCCTCGTTTTTACTGAAAATGGAAATGACGCCATAAAAAAACTGGTCTCCAAACACCCTTACATTTTCGATGACATCAATTCCCTTGATCCTGTCGGAACCCATGCCGATGATCTTACCAATATCATCGACATATACCCCATCAAGGAATATAGCCGGTTCATTGTCACCGTACAAATCTTCCGGAGATGTAACAATCCGTGCATGAAAATGTCCTTCACGTTTTACTATTTTTACTCTGGGCAAAATTTCAACGGCAATTTCCGCAAAATCGTTCAAAGGGACAAAATCGGACGGATAAACCGAAGTTACCGGACAATGATACAGTTGAGGAGAAAAAACCCTGCTTTCAGGCTGAATCTCTTTTATCAAACCTTTTTGAAAATCATAGGATTTGTTGATGTATACGATGTCCTGGCTTTTATTGATATACTCTTTGGATTGTCCACCATCAAAGAGCTCGGGCTTCCATTTTTCAGACAGAATAAAATTGTCCTGAATCTCAATTTTCCACGTTTTACCGGCAGGTACATTTCTAATGGTAAAAAACAGGTCTTTTCCATCGTAATAATCGCCCAACAACATTTGAAACAGACCTCTGGAGTCGGTCTGGGCATATTGCAGATTGGGCACAGAATCGGGACAGGACAACAAAACGGTTGCATCCTGTATCTTTTTCCGGGAGATGGAGTCGATCACCATGCCTCTGATTATTTTCGACCTGTTTTCAGGTAAAAATACACTCGATACGGATCTTCCCTCTGAAGTGATTGTTACCCCATTCAGAAAATCGACTATAGACTTGCCATTGGACGGTACCTTGGGTTCTTCGAAAACCGAAACGGCTATGTTTGCATTTGAGTTCATTTGCCCAAGGCTGACAATGACTTTTTCCCGGGTACCATAGATTTGCTTGTCGGTTCTGATCCACGACAGCGTATCAACCGAAAGCCGGTGCACCGTATCTTCCTGAATTGGTTTTAAGAGCTTGAAATCAAGCTTTTTGTCAAACCGGTTAACTACAACAATCTCATTGTAAAAAAAGCCCTGTTCACCGTAATTTTTCATGGCAGAGGTAAAGGCAACCAGCTGGTATACACCTGACACTAAGGTATCCGGCAACACCATATCTCCGCAGGCCTTTCCACCGTCCACCTTGACACGCACTTTCAATGAAGGATTTGACCTGGGGGCTCTGAGCTCTACGTAAGCAACTTTACTTAAGTCTGAAGTCTTTTTGGTAGCGGCATCAAGCACATACATCTTGAAATAGACAGGTTCACCTGCGATGTAGGCCGTCCTGTCTGTTTGAAGGTAGATCGTTTCCCGACCCGCTGCCTGAACATTCAGGCAACAACAGAAAAAGAAGGTCCATGCAGTCGCTATGAGAAAAAAATTCTTCATATATATATTCATCATTAAACGTTGTATCTTCAATTGGTATGCTCCCACCAGGCCGGATAGGGTATCACTTCGTATTCACCACCCGTTGGCGGACGAACGGCCGTCCCGGTATAAATCTTGTATCTATAGTAACCGCTTGGGGCTATATCCACATAAGGAACTTTTTTTAAGAACACCTTATGGTAGGCAAGCGTACCACCGATAACATAGGCCGAACTTACTTCAGACGAGACTTCAAATAGTCCGAGCACCAACTTGGAAGGATCGCTTGTACATTTCATGTTGCCATAAAGCTGTGAAGAAATCGGGTCAAACAACTTGCCACTAGCTGCCAGTTGGGCATTCGCCTCCTTATAGAAATTGTAGGTATCGTCATTGACGGTATACTGTTTGAAGCTGAAATAATAGATAATGGTAGGCTTTCCATAGGTCAGGAGACCATAGATATCGGTTCCAACAGGCAGGAAGCAGAGCTGATGGGCTTTGATGGTAGGGCTGGCCGATTGCGCCTTTTCTTCCGTTATATTGTTGTTATCACTCAAATCAAATGTTTTCCAGGCAAAGACATCCCAATCGTAATCAGGAATCACAAGTTTAGGAGGTATATCGTTGCTGTAGGAGGTCTCTGTATATTGATACTCGTATTGTAGAACAACTTCCGGTTCAAAACGGCACCTGGGATTCGGATTGGTACTTGAAACATTCTTGAAAAGATCCACCCGGACGTCATAGCCTCCGGCCTGAGTCAGGACATTGGCCTGATTCAGGTATTCGGTCGTATTGTATGAAGTATGTATACTGTCTGTTGTTTGGGCAGGCAAGAGCGTTTCCTCCTTGGACTCATAGGTATTGCCGTCACTTGTGACGATATGCAGGGCATAGGAATTTCCCACCTTTGCCTTGAATGTGGATGGAAGGGAATAGATACCATTGCCGGCATTGGTAAAACCATAAACATGATTTTCGTTGTCGCGAACGGTCAATTTAGCATCGGACACAGAGCGTTCATCAACAATCGAGTCAAAAGGATATGAAACAGCCTCTGTAAGCTTAACCGTAAAAGGACCTTCCCCATCCGTGATAAGCCCTTCTACAACCAAGGCCTTGATACTGGAATTGGTATTCGGTATGAAAATATCGGAACAGCCGGCAAACAGGAATGTGGCAAAAACCGCAGGTAGTATCTTTCTATAATTCATGATGCTATAAACTAACTATTAATCAAGGTTTCAACAAAAAATAAACGCTTATATCAAAACGCTTCAACGGATTATTTCAGAACGTCAAAAAGAAAAATTGTAGGTCAATGTCGGTATGGGTCTGGCAATGATATACATCTTATATAGGTTGAACGTCTGGTAAAATTTCGATTCTACGTTGGACGTTGACTTATAGAACACGGAATAAGGGTTCTTTTGAGCATAAAGATTCAGGATCGAGAACGTCCAGCTTCCTTTCCATTTCTTCTTCAAACGCAGGGATTCATCCAGAGTAACAGCGATATCCAGGCGGTGATAGTCTGACAACCGGTATTTGTTGCGGTCAGAATAGTAAATGTACTGCCTGCCATCATACTCATATTTGAGTTCTGGCAATGTGACAGGTTTTCCCGTATTGTAAGTGAACGAACTTGAAAAAGAGATTCTTCTTGTCAAATGATAATTTCCCACAAACACAATGTTGTGAGGCTGATCGAAAGTTGAGGGGAAATATCTGTTACCATTGATCTGGTCGAGTTCGTAAGGGCTTGTGGTATGCCTCATGGAACGGGAATAGGTATAGCTTGCCCAACCGGTGAGGCGTCCGGCATTTTTCTTCAGATAGAGTTCCAGACCGTAATTGTAGCCGGAGGCATTGAGCAAATCGGCCTCCAATGCATTGTTCATCACGATTTCGGCTCCATTTCTGTATTCAAGGATGTTTTGAAGTTTCTTGTAATAAAGTTCTACGGATGCTTCCCAGGCATTGTGACTGAAGTTTCGGAAATAGCCCATGGCTATCTGGTCACAAACAACAGGTTTTACATTGGGACTACTCAGTTTATAGACATCGGTAGGTGCCATCACCATTGAGTTGGAAATCAGATTGATAAACTGACTGATGCGGTTGTAACTCAGCTTCAAGGAACTGTATTCATCCAAAGAATAACGCATCGACAACCTGGGTTCCAGACTGGAGTACCAGTTGATAACCTTGTTGCCGGCATAATGCAATGTATCGGCGATGTTCCCAGATGTGCGGGCGGCATTCGCACCAAATGTCAGGACATTTCCGGGGCCTAAGGATGCATAGCGGGTAAAACGCAATCCAACTTCAGAACTCAGCTTGCTTGAAAAATTGATGTTGTCGCTCAGATAGACGGACATTTCCAGGGATTTTTCCTTCTGGGTCACCTGCTTTTCCGTTTCAGACAAAGAACCGAACGGAACCATAATACCAGGCTGCAATCTATACAATATGCCATTCAAACCAAAATTGACGGAATGTTTCTCATCGGGTCGCCAGTTGAAATCCAGCTTCGTGTTGTTGTAATTGATGGAGGAATAGATCTTGTAACCTTCGGCCGGTTTTAGAGTATCCAACTCGCACATGTCATTTCTGTAACGGCTTGCTCCTATCATGAACGTGGAATGAAATTTCTCACTGAAAAGATGGGTGTATTGCAACGATCCGATGGCGTTGTCGTAATGATAGTCGTACGAATTGCTCAAACTGTACTTGTCGTCGCTGTAATAACCGTAAATCACAATCTTGTTCTTTGGATTGGGCCTGATGGTCAGTAGCGCATTGACATCATAAAAACTGGCTGAACTGTTTTTCAAATCCAGATCGGGCATCTTATGCAACAGCCAGTTGGAATAGGACGTTCGCGCACCGATCAGCAAACTGGCTTTTTTGTTCCAAAAGGGCATTTCCAGGTTCATCCTTGTATCCATCAAACCGATACCTCCCTTAAACGAAGCTTTGTCGGGATTTGTTCCCATCCGGATATCCATAACAGAAGAGGCTCTCTCTCCAAACTTTGCAGGAATACCGCTCTTAAGAAGCGTTACATTATTGACTCCGTCCGAGTTAATGACAGAAATAAGGCCGAACAGATGGGCAGAATTGAAGACCGGCACATCTTCTATCATGATCAGGTTTTGGTCCTGGCTACCTCCCCGGACAAAAAATCCGGTACCAAATTCTCCTGTAGACTGAACACCAGGAAGCAGTTTGATGCTCTTAATGATGTCCTTTTCTCCCAGAAACAAAGGAAGTTCCTTGATCATCTTGGCATTGAGTTTGATGGAACTCATTTGTGAACTGGTCACATTCTGATTGGCGACTTTGTCACTGACCATAACTTCTTTGAGCCTGATGGTCTTTTCAGACATCTCAAAATCGACGATGCCGTTTCCATACACATTGATTTTCCGGTTATCTTCCTCAAAGCCGGCATAATTGAGTGCCAGGTCGTATTTACCGACAGGAACCGTAAATTTATAATTTCCATCCTTGTCCGTAACCGACGAAATTTTTAGTTCCTCAATATTGACAACCGCCCCTTTCAGGGGTTTCCCGGTGTAAACATCTGAGACTTTTCCGGAAATGGTTGCCTTCGCATTGATACCGGCATCTTCCATCTCGCCAATAAGCAACACCCCCTTACTGTTTGTCTTGTAGGAATAATTCCGTACTTCTACAGGCACAAAAACATAGCTGCCGGGCATTATTTTGATGACATTCAGTTCGGCCCCATGCTTGAGAATGGCTAAACAATCCTCCAAAGAGGATTCGGCAAGATTTTCCCTGAATAACTTGTCTCCAAACCACTCCGGTTTGTAATACAGCTTTACACGATACGCCTTCTCAATCTTCGGGGCCAAGACATCAAACTTGACCATTGCAGGAACATTTTTTCGAGAATTTTCAGACTGTTGGGCTTTTAGGGTAACATAAAAAAGAAGGAACAGACATAAGTATAACGTCCTTCGGGTGTTTCTTTTCACAGCGTCATTATTAAAATGGATATTAGACTGGTTGTATATCTATCTTAATCAACGAATTGGCATCAAAAAGGACAATCGATTGAATCAAGACTTGCGGCGCCTAACAAAAAGAAGACACAACAAATTTTATGGCGATAAAAATATACAAAAAAAAGAATATTAATAATTTTTTCATCAATATCATGGATAAAAAGAAATACTTACATATTCAGATGGCTTCAAACGGTGGTTCCGTTAGAATATTATGAATTTTCCGACGGATACTTTTAGACATTCTGTGAATTGTTCAAATCTCACCTCTTTTTTTTCTGACGAAATGTTTACTTTTGCCGCGATGGAAAAAGAAGGACTTTTTAAGAGGTGTTTGATTTTAGTTTTTGGATTGTTCATTATGGCTTTGGGGGTTGCCTTATCGGTCAAAGCCAATTTGGGGACATCCCCTATTTCCTGTGTGCCATACGTATATAGCCTGGGATTCCCGCTTTCGATGGGTGCAATATCCATTGTAATGCATGTATTCTTCATCCTCCTGCAAATGATCTTGCTCAGAAAGGATTATCGGATGATACAACTCCTACAGCTGCCTGTCGCTTTGGCTTTCGGTCTGTTCATCGACTTTGCCATGTTTCTGGAATCAGGCATTAACGTTTCTAATTACTTATGGCAATGGGCTCTATGCTTGCTTAGTTGCGCCATCATCGCCTTCGGTGTTTTCCTGCAAGTCAAGGCTAAGGTTACCTATCTGGCAGGAGAAGGCCTGGCTATGGCCATTTCAAAAACCTTTGACATGGAATTCGGCAAAGCCAAAGTTGGTGTTGACAGCACTTTGGTTATCATTGGCATTGCCAGTTCCTTCCTTTTGCTGAACGATTTGCAGGGCATCCGTGAAGGAACCGTTGCAGCAGCGTTACTGGTCGGTACCATCGCCAGGATCTACAGCAAAAACATTCAGTTTGTCGATGCCTTTGTCGGCAGAAAAAGCATTGAAAAAGCCAAGACAGCACGCTTTAACCCCAATGCGAAAAGGGTCATCACCATTGCCCGGGAATTTGGAAGTGGCGGGCACGAAATCGGTGAAATGGTGGCTCAGAAATTGGGAATCTCTTTCTACGACACAAAACTGATTGACCTTTCCGCAGCCGAAGGAGGCTTTACCCACGAATATGTAAAAGAGCATGAACAGAAACTGGCCAATGCACTCCTATTTGACCTTTATGAACAAAACTATGCTTACATTGACGAAGAAATGCCACCATTGGATACGTTGTTCATGGTCCAGAGCAAAGTTCTAAGGGATATTTGTGAAAAGGAATCCTGCGTTATCGTAGGACGATGCGCCGATTATGTATTGAAGAACAATCCCAACTGTTTCAACGTCTTTGTCCATGCCGACACTCAGTTCCGGATTCAGCGTGCCATCAACGAATACGGCATTGATCCGGCCCTTGCTGTAAAAGAGCTCGAACGCAAGGACAGGGAAAGAGCCAACTATTGCAGGCATTACACCCACAGACTTTGGGGTAAAGCCGGCTGTTATTACGATTTGAGCATCGACAGCTCCATCTTTGGTACCCAAAGATCGGCAGAAATCATCATCGATGCCATGCAACGATTTATGGACATCCCCTCAAAAAGCTAATTGGACATAGCGTTTCAAGCCGGATCTCTACGTAAATCCAACATTCGGATTCCAATGAATGAATCATAGCGCCCAAAGTCCGTGAAAATTTCTTTCAAAAAGGCTTTACTGAATTTATCATGAATTTTGCATCAAATCAATCAATATTTCCGATATTTGATGCCGTATATTTATTCATTTCAACGCTAAAAACATCCCCTATGCAAAGAATACTTTTCAAGACCATTGTCTGCACATTTGCACTGGCAAGCATCACAACCTCCTGCAAACAGGTAAAAGACACCCCGGAAGGCATCGACGCCCTTGCCGCTCACATCGATACAACAGTTAAGGCTGGAGACGATTTCTTCCAATATGCCAACGGCAAATGGTTTAAGGAAAATCCCATTCCGGCGAGTGAACAAAGTAACGGAATCTTTCAGTTGGTTCAGGACACCGTCAACGCACAAATCCGCCAAATCTGCGAATCTTCGGCAGTCCTAGAAGACGCCGCAAAAGGAAGCAACAAACAAAAGATTGGGGATTTCTTCTTTTCGGGCATGGACAGCGTCACCCTTAACAAAAAAGGCATCAGCGACCTGAAAAACGATCTTGCAAGAATTGACCAAATCAAAGACCTGAACGGAGTTATCAGGGAAGTAGCCTACATCCATACCATCGCAGCAGCTCCTTTATTCAACATGTACATAGGCCAGGACGACAAAAATAGCGGAAAATACCAAATCTACCTGATGCAAGGCGGACTGAGCCTGCCGGAAAGAAGCTTCTATTCAGACACCGACGCCAGGGCCAAATCTATTCGTAAAAAATTTGTCATTCATTTAGGCAACATGTTTGAAATCATGGGATACGGGAAATCCCAAGCCAAACAAGCCGCTATCAAAATGATGGAAATGGAAACCGCCATGGCCGGAACCTCCCGAAAACTGGAAGACACCCGCGATCCTTTAACCAACTACAACAAAATCACTTTCCGTGCATTGACCGGCATGACCCCAAACCTCAACTGGAAAACATTCATGAATGGTGTAGGACTCACAAAGGTTGATACGGTCGTCGTATGCCAGCCCGAATTTTTCACCGCCCTGAACGGGTATTTGAAGAAATATACCGTCAACGACTGGAAAAACTATCTGAAATACCACATGGTGGACGAACTATCCTCTTGTTTGGACGACAAGACCTATATGGAAGACTTCAGTTTCTACGCCACGACGTTACGTGGAATTCAAGAACCCAAACCCAGATGGAAACGCGTCGTACAGATGACAGACAATTCACTTGGAGAACTTATCGGGCAAGTCTACGTCAAGGAATATCTGCCGAAAGGAACCAAAGAAAAATTGGTTGAGATCGGCAACGCCATCAAAACCGTTTACGCAGAACGCATCAAAGCGCTCGACTGGATGAGCGAGGCCACCAAGGAAAAGGCACTGAAAAAGCTGGATGGAGTAATCATGAAGATGGGTTATCCCGATAAATGGAAAGACCTCAGCAGTCTGCAAACAGACCGCAAATCCTATGTAATGAATGTCATGCGTGCCAACAAATGGTCTTGGGACTATATGACAAGCAAATACGGCAAACCCGTAGACCGTACGGAATGGGACATGCAGCCACAGACCTACAATGCCTACTACAACCAGTCCAACAATGAGATTGTCATTCCGGCCTGCAACATCATTGTCCCGGGATACGAAAGCAGGATGGCTGACGACGCCGTACTATACGCCATCATCGGAGGTACCATCGGGCACGAGATCACCCACGGCTTTGACGACCAGGGTTGCAAATACGATGCCTCGGGCAATCTGAACAACTGGTGGACGAAAGAAGACAACGCAAAATTTACCGACAAGACAAAAAGGATTGTAAAACAATACGATCAATATCTGGTTGTAGACAACCGTCATATCAATGGGGAAATGACCCAGGGAGAAAACATAGCCGACCTTGGCGGAGTCGTCATGGCACTTGAAGCCTTCAAGAAAACGAAACAATTCAAGAATGACGAAACAATTGCAGGATGGAATCCCAGCCAGCGTTTCTTCCTTGGCTACGCACTTGCGTGGATGCTGAATGCGCGTCCGGAAGCCCTGGCCAACCAGGTAAAAAGTGACGTGCACTCCCCTGCCAGGTGGAGAGTCATCGGGCCATTGACCAATATCCCAGAATTCTACCAGGCTTTTGGCATCAAGGAAGGCGACAGAATGTGGCGTCCTGAAAACCAAAGGGTTAAGATCTGGTAGCAGACCCGCAAGAAAACAGCAAAGGCCGCTTCAACAACTGTCGAGGCGGCCTTTGTTCTATGCCTCAGCTTACATTCCAAAATGCTTGAATGCCTCAAAAACAAAAAAAGCAGGCCAGACAATCGCTTTGAGTACACCCAGCACTCCTGCCCAAAAACAAGTGGCATGCATGATGAAATAAACCACTGCACCAATAAAACCCAAACCGTAAACAGCACCCGAAGATGCATTTCCTTGCATTTCTTTTTTCATGGGAATTCAAATTAAAGGATTCACTTTTTATTCTTGTTCAGTAGCTTGACACGGACAACCCAACAATCCTTCACTCTGGAAGAGACATCCAAGCCCAAAACAAATTTTGACAAAGGTTTCATTTCCGTTTTTCCGGTCAAAGTATTGATACACAAACTAAAATCAGATTTTCCATCGTTGTCGTAATCAATGGCTCCCTGCAGGTTTTCAGGCAGGTTCCCTGCATACTTTACCTGAACAAAACCCTTGCGGCTTGTTCCGACAAGTGCTTCAAACACGGGCTTATTGACGGTTATCTTCAGACTGTCCTGCCGATAACTCCTCAAACTGTCTCCACCGGTATAAATGGGATTCACCTTCATGAACGGCATGGTTGCGAGCTGCCGGGCAAAAAAGTCATTGCCCATGAACGTGGCAGGGATAAGAATCACGCAAACAATAGCCCAAAGGTAGGACGGAAAGATCAATATTTTTTTCATCTCAATAAAGCGTTAGATTAGACTGCCTGTAGTGAAAAGCTTGATAAGCAGCTGAACGGACTGCTGCAGGCTCCCGGCCGCAAAAATAACCAGCAGGGTAAATCCGGCATACAGAAACAACAGCCGATTCAGAGTATAGTTTTTATCAGCCGGCGTACCTTTAACATGATAGTGAATCGCATCCTTAGGGCAGGCATCAATACATTTTCCACATTTGGTGCAGGTGAACGAAGGTCTGCCTTTTTCCACATCCTTCAAGTCGATGGACAAAGTAGGACAAGTCTTGACACAAAGCCTGCAGTTGGTGCATTTGTTTTTGTCTATGCGCAATCCAAAAATATTAACCTTGTTGGTGAATGAAAGTAAAGCGCCCATGGGACAGAAAGTCGCGCATTGGATGCGTTTTTTGGTCAGAATAGGAAGTACCACCACCAATCCGATAAAAATGGAAAGAAACACCACCGTCTTAAAAAAGATTTCGACCGAAGTCACTTTCTCGTATTCGGTGATGGTCTTGAACGGACACAGCCAATCGCAGTAAACAGGCGACAAGGAAGCGGCAGCCGATAAGGCCACGATAAGCAGAATGGCAAAAGACATCCATTTATACGATGGGTTCACATTCTTAATAACGGGTTTCTTGCGGAGACTGGCAAAGCCATCGTCCCAACCACCGTAAAAACAGCCCCAGCTGCAGAAGCCACGTCCTATCGAGATACTCACTCCTATCACAATGACCAGCATCGAGGCAATGGAAGCAAACCCTTCAAGGATGCTGCCGGGGAAAACAATGGTCTGCGTGATGGCCGCCGGAATAATCATCATGGTGGTCACAATATGACAGAAAGGTATTTCACAGGCCAGCATGGTTTCGTTAGAGAAGGCCATGGATCCGCGCATCTTAATCAAGTTTACAATGAAAGTCAAAGCAAAAGACAGGGCCAGCGTTACAAAACCGATCAAACGGTACCGGTTGGTTTTTCCGCTGTATAGTATCCTAAAAAACAGCCAATTGAAAAACAAAAAAGGGATAAAGAAGGAAACCGTTTTTGCAGAAGTACTGAAATCCGGAGGTCCGCCGGCAGTAAACAGAAAAACGAGGAAAACCATTGGAATCATCGTCAACAAGGACTTACCAATGCGACCTGTCGTTGAATAAGGAGATTTTCGTTCCATTGCGATTAATTGCTTATAATGATTAAAATACCTTTGTATAAATAAACGGCACCAGCTATGATCGCTGCAAATTTCCCGATGGTGCGCAAAGCTTTCTGCCTTTGAAAGAGCCCAAGAAACGGAAGTGGAATGAAAAACAGGGAAGTTCCTATGAAAAACATCAGGAAAAACAGGACACTGCCTGCCACATCCTGAGTTGAAGCCGCCTTGGTAAAAGCCAGCAACAAAGGTGGACATATGTTTACTCCAGTCATAAAGCCTCCAACGACGGGAATCAAATAAGGCATTTTTCCAAAACGCCTGTAAGCAACTTTCGCCCGACCGTTTCCAAGACAAACCTCTTTGAACCGGTAAAAGCCGTAGGCTATGAGCAGTACAGAGAGGATAACGTACGAAAAGCCGAAAATCAGGACATTCAATTCCGAAGACCGGAAGATGTATGTGCCGGCCACGCCAGCCACAAGGCCGATAACCAGATAAGCCAGCAGCCTGCCCGAAAGGAAAAGCGAAACATAAGCGAAATTCGTCTTGACTCCCTTGTTCTCACCCATCAGGTAAGGTATCAAAACAGGTCCGCAGTAGGCTAGACAAACAGCTCCCGTACTTAATCCAAGCAATATTCCTTCAGAATAGTTCATCCTTTCTGTCAATGGGTAAAAATAGGGTTACATCCTAACAATCGATTAAGGCCAAACTCACAGCTACCTGCACTGGAAAAGCAAGCAGGACAACGCTTTAGATGCGAAACCGAACAAAGGTAGCAAAATAATTCACAGGTTGTCCTTTCATGAATTTTAGGATTCTTTTCGGATTTTTTAGCAAAGGCTTTTCAAGATGTCACCGGAACATCCCTGTTGGATAATTTTCTAAAATACATAGATGTCATAACGCAAATAAACCCCTTTATCTTTCCAGATATTTCCCCAAATTATGTACTTTTGCATCAAACTTTTCCCCCTTTATAGCCTATGAATGAACGCGTCTTGATGATAGAAGAAGCCGACCCCGCCATCCTGCATGGAGTCAACAATTGCAACATACAGCTAATCAAAGCCTTGTACCCAAAACTAAGAATTGTAGCGCGCGGTAACATCATCAAGATTCTGGGCGAAGACGTCGAAATGGACTATTTTGAAATGGCACTCAATGCTATGGAAAAGTACTGCGTAGATTACAACGCACTTCCGGAAGCAACCATTCGCGATATTGCCAAAGGCAAAGCTCCCGTGGAAATCAAGCAAAACGACCTGATCCTGCACGGCATGAGCGGAAAAGCCATCCAGGCCCGCACCGAAAACCAGCAGAAACTGGTCAAAGCCTACGACACCAACGACATGATCTTCGCCATCGGTCCTGCCGGTTCAGGCAAAACCTACACAGCCATTGCCCTGGCAGTCAGGGCGCTCAAAAACAGGGAAGTGAAAAAAATCATACTCTGCCGCCCTGCCGTCGAAGCCGGAGAAAAACTCGGTTTCCTGCCTGGTGATATGAAAGAAAAGATAGACCCATACCTTCAACCCCTTTACGACGCATTGGAAGACATGATTCCTCCCACCAGGCTGAAAGACTATATGGAAAACAAGATCATCCAGATTGCACCGCTCGCCTTCATGCGCGGACGCACCCTGAACGATGCCGTCATCATTCTGGACGAAGCCCAAAACACCACCACCGCGCAAATCAAGATGTTCCTCACCCGTTTGGGCATCAACGCCAAAATGATCATTACAGGCGACATCACGCAAATAGACTTGCCGGCCAATGTCACATCCGGATTGGTTCAGTCCATCCAGATACTGAGGAATGTCAAAGGCATTGCCAAAATCGAGTTCGACAGAAAGGATATTGTCCGCCACAAACTGGTGCAGCGCATTGTAGAAGCCTACGAAAAGCACCAGGACGAACGTATAGCGATGCGCAAGAATCTGGATTTGCCCAGGGAAATAAAAAATGACGATAAACAAATAAACAAACCATTGCCGGACACCATAACCCATCCGGCAGCAGAAAACAAATAAGACTATGAAACAAGCTCTGACCAGAACCGACTTCACTTTTCCGGGACAAAAATCCGTTTACCATGGTAAAGTACGGGACGTGTACAACATCAACGACGAATTATTGGTGATGGTGGTAAGCGACCGTATCTCCGCCTTTGACGTCATCCTCCCTGAAGGAATTCCTTACAAAGGACAAGTGTTGAATCAGATTGCAGCCAAATTTCTTGACGCAACCCAGGATATCGTAAAAAACTGGAAAATCGCCACCCCCGACCCCATGGTCACGGTAGGCATCAAATGCGAACCATACGCCGTGGAAATGGTGATTCGCGGTTACCTGACCGGACACGCATGGAGAGAATATGCCGACGGCAAACGCGTACTTTGCGGTGTGAAACTTCCGGAAGGCATGGTTGAAAACCAAAAATTCGAAACCCCCATCATTACCCCGACCACCAAAGCTATGGAAGGTCATGACGAAGACATCTCCAAAGATGAAATCATCGCTCAGGGCATCGTATGCAAGGAAGAATACGAACTGCTGGAAAAATATACCCACGCCATCTATCAGCGCGGATGCGAAATGGCAGCAGAAAAAGGGCTTATCCTGGTCGACACCAAATACGAATTTGGCAAGAGCAACGGTGAAATCATTCTGATGGACGAGATTCACACCCCGGACTCTTCCCGCTATTTTTACGCAGAAGGCTATGCCGAAAAACTGGCCAAAAACGAACCCCAAAAACAACTTTCCAAGGAATTCGTTCGCCAGTGGCTTATCGAAAACGGCTTTCAGGGCAAAGACGGACAAAAGGTTCCTGTCATGACGCCGGAATACTGCGCAAGCGTATCGGAACGTTACATTGAGCTCTACGAAAACATCGTCGGAGAAAAATTCATCAAGGCCGATCTCGATGATCTGAAAGCACGCATTGAAAAAAACGTAACCGCCTTCCTGACCAAATAATCCGGACAGACTGATAGTCAAACCAATATAAAAGGTCTCGGAACGGAAAAGGTTTCGGGACTTTTTTCATATCTTTGCAGACCAATAAAACCACACTATTGTATGAGCGACCAAAGATATATGATGCGCGGCGTTTCGGCATCAAAAGAAGACGTACACAATGCCATCAAAAATATTGACAAAGGACTCTATCCCAAGGCTTTTTGCAAGATCATTCCCGATATTTTAGGCGGAGACCCCGAATACTGCAACATCATGCACGCAGACGGAGCCGGCACCAAATCTTCCCTGGCCTACCTATACTGGAAAGAAACCGGAGACCTCTCCGTATGGAAAGGCATAGCACAGGACGCCCTGATCATGAACATCGACGACCTGCTTTGCGTGGGAGCCGTAGACAACATTCTGGTCTCTTCTACCATCGGAAGAAACAAGCTTCTGATTCCCGGTGAAGTCATCTCGGCCATCATCAACGGCACAGACGAATTGCTGGCCGAACTCCGTGAAATGGGTGTAGGCGTTTATGCAACCGGTGGTGAAACAGCCGACGTAGGCGACCTGGTACGGACCATCATCGTAGACAGCACCGTGACCTGCCGCATGAAACGCAGCGACGTCATCGACAACGCCAACATCGCAGGCGGAGACGTCATTGTGGCACTGGCGTCCTACGGACAGGCCACCTACGAAAAGGAATACAACGGCGGCATGGGCAGCAACGGGCTCACCTCTGCCAGACACGACGTTTTTGCCAAATACCTTGCTGAAAAATATCCCGAAAGCTACGATGCAGCAGTGCCCGCAGAACTAACCTATTCAGGCCGGAAAAAGCTGACCGACACCGTAGAAGGCAGCCCCATTAATGCCGGCAAGCTGGTACTCTCTCCCACCCGCACCTACGCACCTTTTGTCAAAAAGCTGCTGGATGCCATGCGTCCGGAAATCCACGGAATGGTACACTGCTCAGGCGGTGCCCAGACCAAGGTTCTGCACTTTGTGGAAAACGTGCACGTCATCAAGAACAATCTCTTTCCCGTTCCACCGCTTTTCAAGCTCATTCAGGAGCAATCCGGCACAGACTGGCAGGAAATGTACAAGGTCTTCAATATGGGACACCGTCTTGAAGTATACCTAAAACCGGAAAAAGCAGCAGAAGTGATTGAAATCGCAGAAAGTCTGGGCATCGAAGCCCGCATCATCGGCAGAGTCGAAACAGCGGAAAAAACCAGCCTGACCATCGAAAGCGAATTCGGCACTTTTAACTACCAATAAGCCAAAAGCTTATTCCAAATACGATTTATGGCAGAAAGCACATTACTTGAAAAATTAGACGGTTTGCAAAACCGTTTCATGGAAGTATCCACCCTCATCACAGACCCGGAAATACTTGCAGACATGAAACGCTTTGTCAAGCTCAACAAAGAATACCACGACCTGGAAAAGATCGTGGAAGCCCAGAAAGAATACAGCGGCCTTCTCAAGAACATTGACGATGCCAAAGACCTGCTTGAAAACGAGAACGACCCTGAGATTCGTGAAATGGCCAGAGAAGAACTCGACGAAAGCCAGAGCAAGCTTCCCGGACTGGAAGAAAAGATCAAGCTCCTACTCATTCCCGCCGACCCCGAAGACGCCAAAAACGCCATCGTGGAAATCCGTGGAGGAACAGGTGGTGACGAAGCTGCCATCTTTGCCGGAGATCTTTTCAAGATGTACGCCAAATACTGTGAAAACAAAGGCTGGAAAGTCGAAGTAACCTCCACCAGCGAAGGCACATCGGGCGGATACAAGGAAATTATCTTTGCAGTCAGGGGTGAAAATGTTTACGGCACCCTCAAGTACGAATCCGGCGTACACCGTGTCCAACGCGTGCCGGCCACCGAAACACAGGGACGCGTCCACACTTCAGCAGCCACCGTTGCCGTGCTTCCGGAAGCCGAAGAATTCGACGTCGAAATCAAGGAATCGGACATTCGCGTGGATACCTTCTGTTCCTCGGGTGCAGGCGGCCAGTCTGTAAACACAACCTACTCCGCCATCCGGCTGGTACACATACCATCCGGCATCACCGTACAATGTCAGGACGAAAAATCCTGGCACAAGAACAAGGAAAAAGCCATGATCGAACTCCGTTCACGTATCTACAACGTTGAACACCAAAAATATCTGGATGCCATTGGCGCCAAGCGCAAAACCATGGTTTCCACCGGCGACCGGTCGGCAAAGATCCGCACCTACAATTACCCGCAGGGACGTATCACCGACCACCGCATCAACTTTACGATATACAACCTGACCGCTTATATGGGCGGTGACATACAATCCGTTCTCGATCAGCTGATTATTGCCGAAAACGCTGAAAGGATGAAAGAAACGGAATTATAATTCCCATGGAGGTAAAGCCCGGATACCGTGCTAAACCAAAATCCAGACAAAGTCCGGCTTTGTGCCGAAACTATTTTTAAATTTGAAGAATCATGAACAAACAGGAACTTTTCGAACAAATCAAACAAAAAAAATCCTTCTTATGCGTAGGACTGGATACCGATATCAAAAAAATACCGGCGCACCTTTTGAATGAAGAAGATCCTATATTCGCTTTCAACAAAGCCATCATCGACGCTACAGCCGAATATTGTGTGGCTTACAAGCCCAACATGGCGTTCTACGAATGCCTGGGCGTAAAAGGATGGACAGCGCTTGAAAAGACCGTTCGCCATATCCGGGAAAACTATCCTGAACAATTCATCATATCCGACGCCAAACGCGGCGACATCGGCAACACTTCCGAAATGTACGCCCGCAGCTTTTTCGAAGACCTGCCTTTCGATGCAGTTACAGTAGCCCCTTATATGGGAGAAGACAGTGTGAAGCCTTTTCTCACTTACCAAGGCAAATGGGTTATTCTGTTGGCCCTGACATCAAACAAAGGTTCGCAGGACTTTCAGCTCACAGAAGATGCCGAAGGAGAAAGACTCTTTGAAAAGGTTTTGAAGAAATCAGGCGAGTGGGCCTCAGACAATCAGATGATGTACGTCGTTGGCGCCACCCAAGGGAGTATGTTTGAAGACATCCGCAAGATTGCCCCCCACCACTTCCTGCTGGTTCCCGGCATTGGTGCACAAGGCGGAAGCCTGGCAGAAGTCGTGAAGTATGGCATGAACGATCAATGCGGATTGTTGGTCAATTCCTCCCGTCAGATCCTGTACGCAGGCAGAGGCGAAGATTTCGCGGCATGCGCCCGGGCGGAAGCAAAAAAAGTCCAGGAAGAAATGGCCGGATACCTGACCAAACTAAAATAAAGTGGAGAAGCGAAAAATCATCAATGATCCCGTTTTTGGCTTCATCAACCTACCTTCAGGGTTCTTGAACGAAGTCTTTCAACACCGCTACCTGCAGCGTCTGACACGCATCAAGCAACTGGGCATGTCGTCCTACGTCTACCCAGGCGCGCAGCATACCCGCTTTCAACATACCACGGGTGCCATGTTCCTGATGGAAGAAGCCATCAAGCACCTGCGTTCCAAAGGCAACATCATCACCAACGAAGAAGCAGAAGGAGTCATCGCCGCCATCCTGCTTCACGACATCGGGCACGGGCCTTTTTCCCATGTACTGGAAGACACCATCATTCATGGCGTTTCCCACGAAGATCTGTCGTTAATGATGATGGAAAGGATGAACCGGGAATTTGGCGGAAAGCTCGACCTGGCCATCCAAATTTTCAAGGACGAATATCCTAAGAAATTCCTGCACCAACTTGTGTCCGGCAACCTGGACATGGATAGGCTGGATTACCTGCGCCGTGACAGTTTTTTTACCGGCGTATCCGAGGGTAACATCGGTTCAGCCAGAATCATTAAGATGCTCAACGTTCAGGATGACAGGCTGGTGGTAGAAGCCAAAGGCATCTACTCCATCGAAAACTTCCTGCTCTCCCGCCGTCTTATGTACTGGCAGGTTTATTTGCACAAAACCTCGCTTGCCGCCGAAAAAATGCTTCAGAACCTGCTCAACAGAGCAAGAGAGCTTACAGGCAAAGGGCTGGAGGTAGAAGCTTCGGAAGCCTTGCATTTTTTCCTTTCCGGCAAACAAAAACCAGGCATCATGGACAATACGTCCCTCAACTATTTCGAGGAACTCGATGACACCGACATTTGGTCTGCCATCAAAACCTGGCAACACCATAAAGACTTTGTTATTTCCACACTCAGTAAAAACCTGTTGCAACGGAAACTGTTCAAGATTGAAATGAGCAATGAGTCTCCCATCCAGAAACAAGTGGATGAAGACCTGAAAACCATTGCTTCAACCTATAACCTTTCAGCAGAAGAAGCCGCTTACTTCACTTCCCTGAGTTGTGTATCGAGCAATATGTACAGCGAAAAAGACGACAGTATCGACATCCTTTATAATAATGGAGACATCAGACCCATTACCAAAGCATCCGATATGTTAAATCTTGAGTTATTGTCAAGAGAGGTTCGCAAGCAGATTTACTGCCACTTGAGGCTATAACGGCATATTAATTTACTGGGTTTTTGACCGCCTTCCTTGGGAAAGTGGCATATAATAACGAATATTTTGTATTTTTGCGCAAATTTTTGACAAATGGAAATAACAGCCAAACAGCTAGCTTCATATTTATCCGGCGAAATCCAGGGAAACCCCGATGTCTCTGTCAACAATATCTCCAAGATTGAAGAAGGACTGGCAGGAACGCTTACATTTCTGGCAAATCCAAAATATTCTCCATATATTTACACCACCAAAGCAAGCATCGTTCTGGTAAATAAAGACTTTGTCCCCGAGCATCCGATCGAAGCCACCCTGATACGTGTTGATAACGCCTATCAATGCCTGGCCAAACTGCTAACCTTGGTCAGTGAACAAAAAAGCCGCAAGTCCGGCATCGGAAACATGGTTTCTATTGATCCGACAGCCACTTTGGGAGAAAACCTTTACATCGGAAATTTTGCCTACATTGGCGAAAAGAGCCGAATTGGCAACGATACTCTGATCTATCCCCATGTGTATATTGGTGACAATGTGAAAATCGGTACAAACTGCATACTTTACCCTGGTGTCAAAATCTACGACGATTGCATTGTCGGAGACTATTGCATCATTCAGGGTGGAGCCATTATCGGAGGAGACGGGTTCGGCTTTGCGCCAACGAGCAATGGTGATTACCAAAAGATCCCGCAAATTGGCAACGTAATCATCGAAAACAACGTCGAGATCGGGGCCAACACCACCATAGACAGCCCCAGCATGGGTTCCACCATCATCCACAAAGGCGTGAAACTGGATAACCTGATACAGGCTGCGCACAGCGTGGAAATTGGAGAAAACACCGTTATTGCAGCCCAGACCGGTATTGCAGGTTCTACCAAGATTGGAAAGAATTGCATGGTTGGTGGTCAGGTCGGTTTTGCCGGACATATTCATATTGCAGATGGTGTTCAAATCGGAGCACAATCCGGCATCAGCAACAACCTGACAGACAATTCGACACCTTATATGGGCTATCCGGCCATTCCAGCCAAACAGTTTGCCCGCGCCAGTGTCGTCTACAAGAAACTTCCCGACCTGTATTCCGAGGTTTCGAAGCTTCGCAAAGAAATTGAAGAATTAAAAAAAGCATCAAAATAATCATTCCGTATAATGGCAAATCAGCTTACCTTAAAAAAAGATTTTTCTGTTTCCGGAAAAGGCCTGCATACAGGACTTCATATCACAGCCCGTTTCTGCCCTGCAGAACCCAACACTGGATATCGTTTCACCCGTACTGACCTGGAGGATAAGCCCATCATCGAAGCTCTCGCAGAAAATGTCCACCATACCGAACGCGGTACAGTATTGAACAAGGACGGCGTACAGATCAGCACGATCGAGCACGCTATGGCAGCTCTTTACGCTGCAGAAATTGACAACTGTCTCATAGAAATTGACGGGCCGGAAATGCCTATCCTTGACGGTAGTGCTATTGAATTCGTCAAAGCCATCCGTGAAGCCGGCGTCGAAGAACAAGTGTACGACAAACAGTACTATGTCGTTCGTAACAGAATAGAAGTCAGCGACCCTGATACAGGCGCATCCCTTATTATTCTTCCTTACGACGGATTCAGCATCACAACCCTAATCAGCTTTAATTCCTGCATTCTGAGCAACCAGTTCGCAAGGCTCAACCAGCTCTCCGATTTTGAATCGGAAATTGCAGACAGCCGCACTTTCGTATTCGTACGTGAAGTGGAACAATTGCTGAAGCATAACCTCATCAAAGGCGGCGACCTGGACAATGCACTGGTCATTTACGATCAGGAAATGTCACAGGAAAAACTGGACAGCATTTCCGACGCCATGAATATTCCTCACAAGCTAATCAACAAGCTGGGATATATCAACAACAAACCCATCCTGTACGACAATGAACCGGCCCGCCACAAGCTGATGGACCTGGTCGGAGACATCGCCCTCATCGGCAAGCCCCTGAAAGGACACATCATTGCAACACGCCCCGGCCACAAGATCAACAACCAACTGGCCAGAGTTGTACGCAAGGATGTAAAAAGACAAGAAGTCCAGATCCCGGTCTACAATCCAGACATCCCACCCATCATGGACAACGTCCGTATCAAACAGCTTCTTCCGCACCGTTGGCCCATCCAGATGGTCGACAAAGTCATCGAATTAAGCAAACGCCATATTGTCGGTATCAAAAACGTTACCGGAAACGAAGAAATCTTCATGGGGCACTTTCCCGACGAACCTGTCATGCCAGGCGTCCTGCAAATTGAGGCCATGGCTCAAACCGGAGGTTTGCTCATATTGAACACCGTGGAACAACCCGAAAAGTATTCCACCTATTTCATGAAAATCGACAATGTAAAATTCCGCCAGAAAGTAGTACCTGGTGATACCCTGATTTTCAGGCTTGACCTCATGTCTGAAATACGTCGGGGCATCGTCAGCATGAAAGGGTACGCATTTGTCGGGGATAAAATTGTATCAGAGGCCGAATTTATGGCTCAGATCATAAAAAACAAGTAATTATTTCGAAAAGCCAGAATTTCGGACAAAACAAAATCGTATGAAACAACCTTTAGCTTACGTGCATCCAGATGCAAAAATTGCGCCAAGCGTAGTCATTGAACCTTTTTGCACCATTGATAAGAATGTTGTCATCGGAGAAGGAACCAGAATCGCTTCAAATGTCACCATATTGGAAGGTACCCGTATTGGAAAAAACTGCGTTATTTTCCCGGGAGCCGTAATCGGAGCCATTCCACAGGACCTGAAATTTGCAGGTGAAGATACTACGGTTGAAATCGGTGACAATACCACCATCCGTGAATATGTCACCATTAACCGGGGCACAGCGGCAAAAGGCAAGACTGTTGTCGGTAGCAATTGCCTGGTCATGGCTTACTGCCACATCGCTCACGATTGCGTGGTCGGCGACCATGTCATCATGTCAAACAGCACCCAGCTTGCCGGAGAAGTGGTTGTAGACGATTGGGCCATCATTGGTGGAGGCACGTTGGTGCACCAATTCTCTCATATCGGCTCACATGTCATGATTCAGGGCGGATCCAAGATCAACAAGGACGTGCCTCCCTTCATCAAGGCAGCCCGCGAACCGATTTCCTATTGTGGTATCAATTCCATCGGACTTCGCAGAAGGAATTATACAAACGAACAAATTCGCGATATTCAGGAAATTTATCGTTATCTTTACCAATCGGGACTTAACAACAGCGATGCCATCGAACGCATTGAAGCTGAACTTCCTGCTACCAAAGAACGCGACGAAGTCATCCTGTTTGTAAGAAATACCCCACGCGGAATTATCAAAGGATATTTTTAATTAAAACATCAAGTTTTCTATGGTTTACAAGTTTCGGATCCTATCGGATGAGGCAGACAATTTTACCCGTGAAATTGCAATCAGTTCTGAAGCCAGCTTCTTGGACTTACATAATGCCATTATCGACAGTGTAGGTTACGCCAAAGATCAAATGTCATCTTTCTTCATTTGCAACGATGAATGGGAAAAAGAGACGGAAATTACCCTCATCGAAATGGACAGCAGCCCCGAAGTGGACAGCTGGATCATGGAAAGTACCAAATTGGACGAGTTTATCGAGGATGAAGGCCAGAAAATCTTATATGTTTTTGACTATCTCACAGAAAGAGCCTTCTTCATAGAAGCTTTTCAGTTTGTACCGGGCAAAGACTTGGCGAAAGCCAAATGTATTTTATCGGAAGGTGACGCCCCCATTCAGGTAATGGATTTCGAAGACCCTTCTGCTGCCATCGACACTTCTTCCAAGATCAATTTGGACGAAGATTTTTACGGCGATCAGGATTACAACATCGACGAACTTGATTCAGACGGTTTCACCGGCCTGGACGAGATCGCTGACTCACCTTCATTCAGCGAACAGTAACCGGATGGCCATCACTCACACGAGCCGATTGGTTAAATGATGAAAACCTTAGTGGTACTGACCGGACCAACCGGCGTAGGAAAAACGGAACTCAGCCTTCGCATAGCCGAAGCGCTGGGTTCTCCTGTTTTATCCTGCGACTCCAGACAACTCTTCCGTGAAATACCAATCGGCACTGCAGCCCCTACCGCGGAACAACTCCAAAGAGTCAGGCATTATTTCGTAGCAGATCACTCCATACACGACTACTACAGTGCAGCCAGGTTTGAAACCGACGTTCTGGCCTTGCTGGAAAACGAACTCTTTCCCAGCCACGATACCATCTTGATGACAGGCGGCTCCATGATGTACATCGATGCCGTTTGTAAAGGCATTGACGACATGCCGGATGTAGATGGGCAACTGCGCCTGGATTTGCTGGAACAGTACCAAAAAGAAGGTCTTGAATCCATTCTGGCCCAACTGAAGCTTCTGGACCCGGAATATTACGGACAGGTAGACCGTAAGAATCCCAAACGGGTAATACACGGTCTGGAAATTTGTCTGATGACAGGCAAGCCTTTTTCTTCTTTCCGCTCCAGTTCGGCCAAAAAACGTCCTTTCAACATCGTCAAAATTTGCCTGAACAGGGACAGAACCGAACTATACAGCCGCATAGATCAAAGAGTGCTCCAAATGATGGAGCAAGGGCTTTACCAGGAAGCCCGGCTTCTCTACCCCTTCCGCTCGCTCAATGCCCTAAATACGGTCGGCTTTAAGGAACTTTTCGCCCATTTTGACGGGAGTATCACTTTGGAAGAAGCCATTGTCCGAATTCAAAACAACACGCACAAATACGCCAGAAAACAGCTTACCTGGTTCCGCAGAGACAAGGACTATCACTGGTTTCACCCGGATCAGACCTCGGAAATCAACGAACTATTGCAGCCTTTAGTTCCATAAGCTCCAATTCATCGGCCTTGCGCTAAAAAACCTAAAATGCATGTCTTTTCGTATAAATATTGAAGTGCCAATCCTTTTTTGACCCAATAAAAAAGACTAAATTTGTGAGCATTTTTTAAAAAATCGAATTTAAAATTTATCTAAAACATATCAACTTATTATTCTTGAACTATGGCAGATAGCAAAGAGAAGTTATTTTCGGAATTTCCTCCGGTTTCCACCCCACAGTGGATGGAAGCAGTCACCAAGGACCTGAAGGGAGCAGATTTTGAAAAGAAACTCGTATGGAGAACCAACGAAGGATTTAATGTAAAACCCTTCTACCGCGCTGAAGATTTAGAGGGAATGAAATTGGCGGATTCACTTCCAGGTGAATTTCCTTTTGTACGCGGAACCAAAACAAACAATGAATGGTATGTTCGTCAGGACATCGACGTAACAGACCCGAAAAAAGCCAATGAAAAAGCATTGGAAATTCTGGATAAAGGCGTTAATTCCTTAGGCTTTGCCTTTTCAGGCGAGGGTTTCGACATGAAATCCATGGAAACATTGCTCAACGGCATCCAGCTTGAATGCATCGAAATCAATTTTCGCACCTGCTATAAAGAAGCAGCAAAGATCGCCAAAATCTTTGTTGACTATGTCAAGGCTCAGAAAATTTCTCCTGAAAAAATCATCGGATCCATCAACTTCGACCCGTTCAAACGTGTGATGATCAAAGGTTTTGACATTGACACCGACGTTAAAACAACCATCAAAGAAATCGTAGGAGCCACCGCAGATTTTAAAGGACTAAAAGTGCTCGGAGCCAACCCTTACCTGTTCAACAATGCTGGAGCTTATTGTGCGCAAGAACTCGGATACGGCCTGGCATATGGCAATGAATATCTCGTTCTTGGTACCGAAGCCGGTCTGGAAGCCAAAGATGTTGCCAAAAAGATCAAGTTCAATTTCGGCATCGGTTCCAACTATTTCATGGAAATCGCGAAATTCAGGGCTGGACGCATGTTGTGGGCCCAGATTGTAAATGCTTACTTGCCTGCCGATGCCTGCAAAGGTGCAGCCAAAATGAACGTTCATGCCATCACTTCCGAATGGAACCAAAGCGTTTATGACGCCTATGTCAACCTGCTCCGCAGCCAAACAGAAACCATGTCCGCTTCCATTGCCGGTGTAGACTCCATCACCGTCACCCCATTTGATAATGCCTACAAGGCAGCAGACGATTTCTCCGAAAGAATCGCACGAAACCAGCAGTTGCTGCTGAAAGAAGAATCACACTTCGACAAGGTAGTGGACGCTTCCGCCGGTTCCTACTACATTGAAAACCTGACAGCATCCATTGCAGAGCAAGCATGGAAAGTTTTCCTTTCCGTCGACGAAAAGGGCGGATTCTACGCCGCATTGAAAGAAGGTTTCATCCAAAGCGAAGTAAACGCATCCAACGATAAACGTTTGACTGCCATCTCCAGTCGTCGTGAGGTTCTGCTGGGCACCAACCAGTTTCCGAACTTCAACGAATCGGCTCTCGAGAAAGTGGAAGAAGGTAAAAAAGATTGCACCTGTTGCTGCAGCAAAAAAGGAAATATTTCCACCCTGAACTTCAACCACGGAAGTTCTGCTTTTGATGCCTTGCGTCTGGCTACTGAAAAGTCAGGTAAACGTCCGAAAGCATTCATGTTGACCATCGGTAAACTGAGCATGAGATTGGCCCGTGCTCAATTCTCCAGCAACTTCTTTGCCTGCGCAGGATATGAAATCATCGACAATCTCGGTTTCGACACACCGGAAGAAGGTGTAGCCGCAGCTCGTGAAGTCAAAGCAGACATTATCGTTATCTGTTCCAGCGACGAAGAATACGCAGAACTGGCGCCCAAAGCTTTCGCCGCCATCGGCAAAGGCAAGGAAATCTTCGTAGTGGCAGGTGCACCTGAATGTACGGAAGACCTCAAGGCCATCGGCATCACCAACTTCGTCAACGTCCGTACCAATGTCTTGCAGACATTGCAGGGATTCAACAAGCAATTAGGAATCAATTAAGAGAGACATTATGAAACCAGATTTCAAAAATATAGATATCAAAAACGCCGGAATTGCTTCGACCGATCCCAAAGCCTGGGAAAAGGCAAACGGCATCGAAAAAGACTGGAAAACGCCGGAATTGATTGACGTTAAGCCCGTTTACACCAAAGCCGACCTGGAAGGCATGGAACACCTGAACTATGCCGCCGGTGTAGCTCCTTACCTGCGTGGTCCATACAGCGTCATGTACGCCATGAGACCATGGACCATCCGTCAATACGCCGGATTCTCCACCGCAGAAGAATCAAATGCCTTTTATCGCCGCAACCTGGCTTCAGGCCAGAAAGGTCTGTCGGTCGCTTTCGACCTTCCCACCCACCGCGGCTACAACGCAGACAACGAACGCGTTGTCGGTGATGTCGGCAAAGCCGGTGTATCCATCTGCTCCGTTGAAGACATGAAAGTGCTGTTCGACGGCATTCCATTAAACAAGATGTCCGTATCCATGACCATGAACGGTGCCGTACTTCCTATCCTTGCCTTCTACATCAACGCAGGTCTGGAACAGGGAGCCAAGCTCGAAGAAATGGCCGGAACCATCCAAAACGACATTCTGAAAGAATTCATGGTGCGCAACACCTACATTTACCCACCCGAATTCTCCATGAAAATCATCGCCGACATCTTCGAGTACACCTCCCAAAAGATGCCGAAGTTCAACTCCATCTCCATTTCCGGTTACCACATGCAGGAAGCAGGTGCCACTGCCGACATCGAGCTGGCCTACACCCTGGCCGACGGTCTTGAATACCTTCGCGCAGGTGTAAATGCAGGCATGGACATCGACGCCTTTGCACCCCGCCTTTCCTTCTTCTGGGCCATCGGAACCAACCATTACATGGAAATCGCCAAAATGCGTGCAGCCCGTATGTTGTGGGCCAAAATCGTAAACAAGTTCAATCCGAAAAACCCGAAATCACTGGCACTGCGTACCCATTGTCAAACGTCAGGCTGGTCCCTGACCGAGCAGGATCCGTACAACAACGTTGGCCGTACCTGCATCGAAGCCATGGCCGCAGCACTCGGACACACCCAGTCACTGCATACCAACGCCCTGGACGAAGCCATTGCCTTGCCTACCGACTTTTCCGCACGTATTGCACGCAACACCCAGATATACATCCAGGAAGAAACCAACATCTGTAAGGAAGTTGATCCATGGGCAGGCTCCTACTATGTAGAATCCCTGACCAAGGAGCTCGCAGAAAAAGCCTGGGCTCTCATCGAGGAAATCGAGAAACTCGGCGGTATGGCCAAAGCCATTGAAACCGGCATTCCCAAGATGCGTATTGAAGAAGCTGCAGCACGTACCCAGGCACGCATCGACTCGGGCAACCAAACCATTGTCGGCGTAAACCGCTACCGTCTGGAGAAAGAAGCTCCTATCGACATCCTAGAAATCGACAACACCGCTGTCCGCGTACAGCAGGTTGAACGTTTGAAAGAACTAAGAGCCAACCGCAACGAAGCAGAAGTTCAAAAAGCGTTGGACGCCATCACCAAATGCGTGGAAACCAAAGAAGGCAACCTGCTCGAACTTGCCGTTGAAGCAGCCCGTGTTCGTGCCAGCCTTGGCGAAATCTCGGATGCCTGCGAAAAAATTGTCGGACGTTATAAAGCAACCATTAGAACCATATCAGGCGTGTATTCATCAGAGACAAAGAACGACGCAGACTTCCAGAAAGCCTGCTCGCTGGTTGAACAGTTTGCCAAGAAAGAAGGCCGTCAACCACGTATCATGATCGCAAAAATGGGTCAGGACGGTCACGACCGTGGAGCCAAAGTGGTAGCCACAGGCTATGCAGACTGCGGTTTCGACGTTGATATGGGCCCACTGTTCCAAACTCCGGCAGAATCAGCCAAACAAGCCGTTGAAAACGACGTCAACGTACTTGGCGTATCCTCACTGGCTGCCGGTCACAAGACCCTGGTTCCTCAGGTTATCGAAGAGTTGAAAAAAATGGGTCGCGAAGACATCATCGTTATTGCCGGCGGTGTCATTCCTGCGCAGGATTACGACTTCCTCTACAAAGCCGGTGTTGCCGGAATTTTTGGCCCCGGAACCTCCGTAGCCAAAGCAGCATGCACCATCATGGAAATCCTGCTGGAAGAATAGAACATTCACAAAAACCGCCATTCAGCGGTTTTTGACGCAAACACAAGGAGGCTTGCCCGAAAAAACGGGCAAGCCTCCTTTTTTATTCATAAGACTGCACATTTATCTTAACGAATCTTACATCAACATACAGTCTTTAAATTAGAGATCAACACGAAATTCAGCCAATCAAAGAAGTCTACAGACAAAGTTTCATTCACAGTCTGTTCACACCAATCTTAAACAACCTTATATTTTCTTAACCAGCCTTGTATTTTTATTAACATATTATTATTCTTAAACAAATTACAATATCTTTAACCCAGTACTCGTACTGATTTCTCAAAGTCTTAACATTCTATCTGTTTCAATTCTTATGGATACGACCAAAGACAAAAACACCTTCAATATCGGCCTGTGCATGGCAGGAGCCGTTTCTGCAGGTGCCTACACAGCAGGCGTTCTGGACTATTTGCTGGAAGCGCTGGATCATTGGGAAACAATGAGAAAAAGCGGAGAAAAGCATGTTCCCAGTCACAAAGTGGTCATACCGGTAACCGGAGGAGCCTCAGCTGGTGGCATGACCAGTATCATACTCGCCTCTGTTGTCAATAACCCGTTAATACCGGTACGCAAACTAAAAGACAACATCCTTGAAAATCAGCCCCAAAACAAGCTGTATCATTCCTGGGTAGACCTAACCCAAGAAGACATGTTTTCGGGCATGCTCTCCAACGACGACATCTGTAAAAGCGGAACAGTAACATCCTTGCTCAACAGCGACTTTATCGATAAGATCGCAGCCGAACTATTGGATGCAGACGCCAGCAAATGGCAAAACCGCGAATACATAGACGAGCACCTGAAGGCTTTTGTCACACTCTCCAACCTCAAAGGTTTCGAATTCAACGTAAGCTTCAAGGACAGTTCCTGCGACCTTAGCCCCTATTACATCACCAGGCACAACGATTACGCTTGCTTTATTTTAAACAAAAACAAGGATGAATATGCTAAAGATGGTTGGATGCCACTGAATTTCAAAAACGGATGCAACGTAGACGTAGCAAGAAACGCAGCCATGGCCACCGGAGCCTTTCCAATAGGACTTCGAGCCAGAAAGGTGACCCGCGAAAGCGATTATGTCAATGAACTCAATTGGCTCAGAGAGGTAACCAGACTCAACCCTATTCCCAAGGGCAATTATGAGTCGCTCTTTGTAGACGGAGGACTTATCAACAACGAACCCTTCGACAGAGTCCGGGAATGCCTAAACGACATTACCGGAGAAAAACAAAAAGAATACGAATCATACGATACTTTCAAAAGCACGGTCGTAATGATCGACCCCTTCCCTAGTAAACCTGGCCGTTTCACAAACAACGACCGGCTTGGGAATGTCACAGGTAGCACGTTCTCCACCATGATGGAGCAATTGCGCGACAAGCCGACGTCACTGGTCGGTGCGATGGATTTGGATGATGCTGGTCAATTTCTTATTTCACCCCGACGTGGACTGGTCGTTGGTAATGAAACAAAAGTATTGCAAGGATCCAAAGCCATCGCCTGTGGCACTCTGGGAGGGTTCGGAGGTTTTCTGAACAAGGAATTCCGCATCCACGATTTTTTTCTGGGGCGAGCCAACTGCGAAAAGTTCCTTCGTGATTATTTCACAGTCCCGGCAGACACGACCAACCCCATATTCAAGAATGGTTATCAAGACATCCCAGACGATTTGTTTACCTCACAGATAGACGGTAAAAGGCAGATCATCCCCATTTTCACAAAACGGACCAAACACGCCTACCTGCCAACGTTCTCGTCGGGCACCAACTGGCCTGTAAGAAAAGCAGAGGATATAGGACGTTTCCACCCACTTTTGAAACAACGGATACAGAAACTGGTCCTCAACCTAGGAGATTTCCCCCTTTTCAAGCGAATCCTGATTTGGCTTATATGCAAACTCTTCCTCAATGAATTTGCAGCCAACAAAGTTACCAAGTGTATCAAGGAATCGTTGAAAGATGCAGAATTACTGAAATGACAAGATGATACTAAACAACAACGATCAGTATAGCTAATATTTAGTCACTAACCTTTAAAACTTCAATTCTATGGATGGATTTATCGGAGAAATCAGGGCATTCAGCTTTGATTATGAACCAGTAGGCTGGATTTTCTGTGACGGGCGCTCGCTGCCCTACGCAACAAATCAACCTTTGTTTTCTGTAATTCAATACACTTACGGAGGTTCAGGAAATAACTTCAACATTCCCAATATAAAGGGAAAAGTATTGGTTGGCTCCGGACAGCTTACGTACGCCTCTCAAAGCGCTGGCAACTACTACACCGTCGGGATGAAAAAAGTCGCAGGAGAAGGCGTTCTACTTTCAAATCAAACCATACCAACGCACGACCACGACTTTAACGTCAGGTATGTCTCCAATGCACCTTGGGGATCCTTGACAAAAGTTCCGGCAGCTGGATCTTATATTTCCAACTCCGGAACCGACACCACTCCGATTAAAGGAGGAAAGAACTACGTAGCAGCAGGAACAGCGCTGAAGCCTCTCAGTAGTTCGTCGCTGGCTCCTTTTGGGGCATCAAATCCCATACTTCATGAGAACAGACAGCCATACCTGGCCTTGAATTACTGCATCTGCATCGAAGGCTTATACCCAGTCAAACCATAAATCAACATTAAGAAATAAAACTATGGAAAATTATATCGCAGAAATCAGGGCCTTTGCATTTGGACAGACCCCTATAGGCTGGTTGGCATGCGAAGGTCAAACATTGCAGATCAGTCAATTTAATGCCCTTTTTGCATTGATTAGCAATCACTACGGTGGAGACGGAAAAACAACGTTCATGCTTCCCGATTTAAGAGGAATAAGTCCGCTTGGCTATGGTCTCGCTGAATCGGGTAAAGTTTATCAGATGGCTCAGATGGGTGGACAAGAAGCCGTAACCCTGACCGTCAATCATGTTCCTCAACACAGCCATCAGTTTTGTGTGGGAGATGCTGTGGGTACGGGAATTGCTGCTGCTGGAACGCTGATATCCAAAGAAGCTACTTTCGGAAGCATTACAGGTGAAGTAATAAACACCTATGTCGTACCTCCTGTTCCAACTGCAAATGCCGTAGTGCTTAATGGCGTGAACACTGCAGGAGCCAATACTCCTCACGAAAACCGGAAGCCGTCACTGGCCGTTCAGCTATGCATCGCCACACAAGGTTACTGGCCCTCAAGATCATAAAAAACATCAATAAATAAATTATGGAAAGTTATATAGGTGAAATCCGCGCTTTCGCGGGAAATTACGCTCCACAAGATTGGGCTATTTGTGATGGAAGCATCATCAACATTGCTGGAAACGAAGCTTTGTTCTCCTTGCTTGGAACCACATACGGAGGAAACGGAGCGACCACATTTGGACTACCCGACCTTAGAGGCAGACTGATGGTCAATCGCGGACAATCCGTCTACAGCCCTCAAGGTCACAAATATGTTCTGGGTGAAAAAAACGGGAGCGAAAATGTAACGCTGAACGTTACTAATCTGCCGGCACACATACACTATCTAAATGCAAGCACACAAGATGCAACCACCAACATTCCGGACAACAACATACTGGCAGCACCTACCGATACCGGCACCGGCTTTACAGTCGAGATGTACCTGCCGTTCAATACCGGTAGCACTACAGATGTGGTTTTGGGAACCAACACGTTGGCACCGGCTCCCGGCGGAGGGCTGGCACACGACAACCTGATGCCCTTCCTTTGCGTCAGTTACATCATCTGTAAGGTTGGTCTCTATCCTTCGTTCAACTGATATGAGGATTGGTCTTATTTCCGATTCCGAATCATTCATGCCTTCGGCTTATGCACTTGCAACTTCCGGGTTGCAAGTGTATTTGTACCATCAGCCCTCACCGGATAAGATTGTTTATCAAAAAGTACAGGATTTTGCCAGACAAACAGGCATGTTCCTAACAGAAGAAAAAACGACGGAGAATCTGTACGAATGGTTTCACCGGTTGCAGTTGGATATCTGTTTTGTCATAGGTTACAATACCCGCATCCGAACAAACAGACTCACATCCTGCAAAACACCCATTTACAACGTCCACTTTGGTTTGCTGCCTTCGTTCAAAGGACCAAACCCTGTTTTCTGGCAGTTAAAAAACGGGGTGGATAAGCTCGGCACCACCATTCACCGACTCACCGAACGCCTAGACGACGGTCCTGTTGTATGGATGAAGGAGACCCCAAACCAACCGTTTTACAACGTCAGAACCGCAGCCCAGATACTCAGCCAGCTTTCCGCCGAAGGAGTGTTATTTCTTACCGAACGAACAAAGAAGGGGATAGACGTTCCAAACATTGACAGGACCGGAGTTTCTACCGCCTATCAGAAAAGGCCGGTATTGCAGGACGTTTTGATTGATTGGAAAAATATGGAGGCCAACGATATCTGCAACCTTATTCGAGCCTGCAATCCCTGGAACAAAGGTGCCATAACCTTCTTCAACAGAGGTGAAGTAAAATTGATGGATGCCATTGCCACCGACATGAAGACAGAAAACAAGAGTTCACTACCAGCCGGCAGCATATTGGGAAACGAAAACGCATTGATGGTACAATGTATACACAATAAAGTACTTCAAATCAACACGATTATCTACGACGAAATGTTTATACCAGGTTATCAGTGTCACCATTACGGATTTCTGAAAGGCCGCATATTCGAAACAATAAAAAATAATTGACAAAGAACTTTTATATTGCATTTTTGTTTATTTTTAAAATTATATTTGCAATAAGAACAAACCAAAACTAAAAGATCATGAACACAGATGAAAAAAAACAAGCCTGGGAAACTCCGGAAATTGTGGATCTGGATGTAAGGGAAACAAAAAGTAAGCAGACCTGGTTTACTGATGAAATGGGTGATAACGTTGGCCCCTCATAGTTTATCAAAACAGACAAACAATTAAGTATACAGTGCTTAAAAACTTACGCTGCAATAGGGAAACCTTGCGTCGTAATTATGTACAAAAAAATCGTAGATTAATGGATTTTCAATCATTCCCCTATCTTGAGAATACAACTATTTGTAAAAGCAAAATAGACATTTTATTACCGCAAGAATCCTCATCTCCCTTTTTTCAGGCAAATCAAGATGATTTCTTCCTGGATGTAAAAGGCGTTGCATGCTTCAAGGTCCAAAACGGCAATAAAATTATTATCTCTCCCCACGAAGGGGCCGACGATGCATCCATTCGGCTTTTTTTGAACGGGTCCGTGTTTGGTGCACTCCTACACCAGAAGGGGATATTGCCGTTACATGGCTGTTCGTTCAGATATCAAGACAAAGGTATAGTCATTTGTGGTATTTCTGGTGCAGGAAAGTCGTCCGTAACCGTTGCTTTTTGTCAAAATGGAGCAGATTTTATTACGGATGATATTACACCTTTGCAGATTAATGAGACAGAAACTGTGATAAAGCCCATCAAAACGCAACTAAAATTATGGGATGATTCCATCAAAAAACTGCAGATTGAAAATACGGATTTAAAAAAAATAAGACCTGCACTTGAGAAATTCTATCTTCCATCACCGGAGCCAATGATGGTTATTGAGAAACAGCAACTGAATCACTTATTTATACTAAGGACTCATAATAAAAACGAGTTCATCACAGAAGAGCTTAACGGCATTGAAAAATACAATGCACTTCGAAAACAAATATACAGAAAACTCTATCTAAAAGGAATGCCAGAAACGGAAAAAAAATATTTCAAGGAGCTTCTTCAGTTATCCGAAATAGTTAAAGTCACACGGATTATCCGGCCGGAAATCTGTAGTATTTACGATACCATGCAAGTTATTGAAAAAGAAATAAGCCGATGAATAACATTGTATGGTTGGTCTCTTACCCAAAATCCGGCAATACCTGGTTTCGGATATTTTTGGCAAACTACTTAAAGAATTCGACAGAGGCCATTCCTCTGAATGAAATCCAATCGGCGTCTATTTCCAGCAGCACGGTCGATTTTGAAGACACCATCGGCTTCAACCCTTTTGAGATGACACCGGAGGAAGTTGATTTATACCGCCCCGAAATGTATCGCCTCTTGTCTAAAGAGATGGAAGAAAACGACTTGTCCATTTATAAGAAAACACACGATGCCTATACAACAAATAAAGATGGTGAACCACTGTTTCCTGAAGAAGTCAGCCGTTGTGCTGTTTATTTTGTCCGTAACCCGTTGGATGTGTGTGTATCGTTTGCCAACCATAGTGCAGGAAAAATAGCAAAAAAAACTGATTTTATTATAAATGAAGAAGCAACGCTCTCAGGAAAGCGGAATGGGCAGCTTCGTCAAATCCTGCTCTCATGGAAAAATCACATCCAGAGCTGGAAAAACCAGAGCCGAATACCCATGCTTTTTGTTCGTTACGAAGATATGTTGCAGAAACCTTTGGAAACCTTTGGTGCCGTCGTACGCTTTTTAGAACTGGAGTACAACGAAGAGCGCCTGCAAAAGGCTATTGTCCACAGCGATTTTAAGTTATTGCAGCAAATGGAACGGGAAAAAGGATTTGGAGAAAAAATGCAATTGTGCCAATCGTTTTTCTGGAAAGGGAAAATAGGCAACTACCGCGATTTTCTGTCGCAGGAACAGATCGACAGAATTACAGACTACAACTACGAGACCATGAAAGAATTCGGTTACATAGACATTAACGGACACCTTACAGTATAGAAATGGAAAAATACAGCAGAAGCAGCGAAATCATTGATGGTTCGCTCGACAACAATCAAATCATGATGCACATTGGGAAAGGGAAATATTTCGGCCTGAACCCTGTTGGCAAAAGAATATGGGAACTGATCGAGAACCCAAAAACATTGGACGAAATCACAGAACTCCTATTATCCGAATACGATCTATCTGCAGAGCGATGCAAGCAGGAGGTATATGAATTTATGGAAAAAGCCGTAAAATATGGCATCATTACGAAAAATGAAGGTGTTTGATCAATTCATAAAGCTTTCTGCTGAAGAAAAAAAATTATTCCTGGAAGCTCTTTTTTTTCTTTATTGTTCAAAAGTTATTCTTCTTGTCCTGCCTTTCAATAGCTGTTTAAAGCTCCTAAAACCTGCCAATAAAATGTCAACGCAGGAAGAAAAGGATTTTTTGATAAAAATAAAGATTGCCGTCGGAAGAGCAAACAGACTGGCATTCTGGAAAAATATCTGCCTGGTTAAGTCGTTTGCAGCCCGTTTGATGTTGCAACGCAGAGAAATAGGTTCTGAGATGTTTCTAGGCTTGCAATTCAAGAATGAAAAAGAACTGATAGCTCATGCATGGCTGATCTCCGGTGAGATAGAAATAACGCCCAGAATCACATCAAAATTCAAGGAAATTTATAAAATTTAACCGATTCGTAATAGATAGGATTTATGTGGAATCGTATAAATTAACTTCCTTATGGCGAACTATACCTTCCTATCAATTGAATCTATTCGGATTTAAATTGTCCGTGACAATTTGCGTAGTATGTTGATTTATTCTCAATATTAATCAGTTTGCATCGATTTTTCCTATGACAGGTATGTTTTTGTCTGTAAAATAGCGAAAGAGGGGAGAAATGCATCTAAACTGATAAATTACAAATTTTGCTTCTTTATCCACAATATCTAATGTATTTGTATGGCAGTATTTATTAAGATAAGGTCTATTGAGTAGCTCTTTAATTTCTTGCATTTCCTGTTCCGAAAGCAAAAAAGGTTCTCTATTCGGATGGTTGACATCTGCTTTTAAGCGCCATTGAATTCGTTTGGTTGTTACACCTTCTAAAATGTGCCTGAAAGAGTAACGTTCAATTCCCTTGTAAATCTTCAGATGTGAAGGCAGGTTATAAGCAAACTCGACTAAGGGTACTTCCAACATTGGAAATCGAAATTCCATGCGGTACATTCTGGCGCTTAGTTCCGAATCGATTAATCGTTGCTCGAGGCCTATTTCAAACAGTTCCCGGCGATGATGGGCTTTGGTGGTATAACGGTGGTACCCATCGGTAAATTTCTTTAGTTCAAGGGGTAAACGATAGCTTTTTATGTAGTTTCCTTTTAGCAGACTATATTGCACTCTTTGCCACAGCGCATGCTCTAATCCCGAACGTTTTCTTGTATACCATCTGGCCAGTCCGGGTGTAAGGTGTTTTATCAGCAGATGTATCCAGGCTTTTATTGGTTTGGATCCACGTCCTCGTTTGTGCTTGTCGCAGAACAGGCGATGTACCTGATGCCATTTTAATGAATTAAAGAGCTCGCTTTCGTAATAATCGCCATACGTTGAAACGCAGTGATCGCCTCCCCATCCAGCCAACAGTACGCGAGAGCCTTTCTGATGTGCCAGTCGGCAATGCCATAACCAGTTTCCTCGCAAGGCTAATGCGCCTCCAATGTTTGCGATCAACTTTGTTTTATCCTCTTCGGCGACCGGTTCTTCGGTCCAAATAGGTTTCAGATTGGCATGCATATCCAACATCCCGAAAATATCTTCATAGGTTCTTCCCCAGACAGATTGCGTTTGTTCTGTCAGAGCCGTGCAATTATAAGATAAGGTGTAAATTGTGTTCTGTGGTTTTATTGTTGCAGCATAACCGGCAATACCATTGGAATCCAATCCTTCGCTCAATTCGCATGCCAAAGGATAATCGCTTTCGAGTCGTACCGAAACCGCATGATGAAACCGCCGCTTCAATTCGGATAACAGATCTTCATTGCTCATTCCTTTCCACTGTTTGTTATCGGTAAGCTTCCAGTAAGGTTCTGTAATAACATTCTCGGCATCTATTTCCATAAAATGACCTGCCGGTACAACTTCCAACCCATTATACGCTGTTGAAACAGGAGATGGCCCCAAATTCCATAAGTTAGTGACCAGCCAGGACTCATTTATCTGTTTTTGAAGCCATCCAGAGGTAAAAAAAGCAGTCGGTTCATTGGAAAGCATAAAGCCTTTGTTTGTATGGCTGTAAAGCAGCAATTTTACGCCGAAATGATCCCTTGCGCAAAACACTTTTTGATTGACCTCATCCCATATAATGAATGCAAAATCTCCTAATAGGTATTTTGGACACATTTTTCCCCATTTCTTATACGCACATAAAATAAGTTCCCCGTCAGTTATATTTTGATTGTCAGGATTTAATTCTTGCAATAGTTGCGCGCGGTTGTCTATACGTGCATTGGCGCTAATGATTGCACCGGTATGATCGGTATACACATTATCCATTTTAGACAAAAGTGTATTAAACAATGTTGCTTTGGCCAGATGGCAGCTATTATCTTTGTTGCTTGCCTGGCTGGTAGCATCCGGTTTCCAATAGTCGGAAGCTTCCAGCATTTTTGATACGATGTCGGCGCTATGCGGTGTATTGGGTTGAAAACAACAATGAATGGTACTCATATCTTTGTGTGTTGGATGTAAATTGGCATAAGTGAGGGTTTGGCGATTTGATGCGGAGCTACACCCCAATTGATATTGCCTTCAAGCAATCGGATTCCATCTGACGTAATTGCCAAATCCCAGCCAATGCTAAAAAGGTCTGAAAACATGGAATGAGCCTTAAGCGCAACATCTACCATTTCCTGCCACTGTATAATCTGATATCCAACGGGATGCTCTGCCTTAAATGCACTGCCTTTCAAAACAGAAAACACTGTTTCTTCAATCGGTAAGATAACTCCTTGCTGTATATCAACAGGCAATGAGTAAACTTTGTTAGAATATTCATCTGCCGGTATTTCTATGACAGCAGAAACTGCTTTTGCATTATTCCCTGTCCATACGGTTATCATGCGAATTGTAATAAGAATATTCAAAGAAGAAATAATTTGTAAATCAGCATGGTTATACAATAGAGGTTGAATCAAATAATCTTGCTTATTTACCAAGACCTGAAAAAAAGACACAATTTCTTTAGGAGTACAAATTTTCCGATCTTCTGAAATAACTAATGTGTAGCTTTCGGACGATGGATGGTATTCCAGCCTATAGGAATCCATTTTCCTACTACCACACAATGGTTTCAGAAAGAGGGATGATTGTTGAAACAATATTTCTTTAGTGACCTCTTTCCCCTTGTGGATAACCGTTCCGTCAATGACCGGAAGGTTTTGCTCTCGCATCTTCTGCGCAAATGCTGCTTTGTCGGATACAAGGTTAATGGTTCTTGAACTCAGGTTCGGAGACATTACCCGATGCCAACTTGGCAGTTCGTGGGGATAAATGAAATCCATCCATTCCGTCGTTTTGTAACGATAGAGTCGATATCTGTAATAGTTTATCGGTGGAGTTGTCTGCATAAATGTAAGTCGCCATAAATCACAGAATTGTTTGGAGCGCGATATGCCTGTGTGCTCCAATAGGATTAGGCTGAATCTATTCCATGTTTTCCAAAGGCGTATCCATCCTTGAAAGCCAAACCATATTCCATAACTGTACAATGCGATGCCCCCCCACACAATTCTGGGAAGATTGGGCCATGCATGCAAAAAAACCAACTTGTGCAGATAAACAGAGGAACTTTGTTTGCATGACAGATAACGCCAGCTAAAAATGGCGTAAGGCGCTGGACGCTTAATTAGTATTCTAAGATGATTCAGTATATTATGCATAGTTATAAACAACCCCGCCACAAAGCAGCGGAAGCCTTTAAAAATAACAGATCTTGATCCTGTAGATTATACTCCCCATATTCACTTCACCACTTTCATCACCCTATCCAAAACCTTTTCCACCGACTCTTCCACCGTTTCCTCTTCCGTTCTCAAACGGAGCACCGGATCTTGCGGCTCTTCATAAGGTGCATCCATTCCGGTCAGTCCGGTAAATTTTCCGGCATCAAATTTGGCATACAAACCTTTCGGATCCCGTTTCTTGCAGGTTTCTATGCCGGCATCCACATATACTTCCAGAAACTCGGGACCGACAATTCTGGCAGCTTCTTCCCTATCTTTGCTGTACGGTGAAATAAAAGCAGCAATCACTACCAATCCTGCATCATTCATCAACTTAGCGACCTCTGCCGCTCTGCGTATGTTTTCGGAACGATCTTCCGGTGAAAAGCCCAGATCCGAAGTCAATCCGTGCCTAAGGTGGTCTCCATCCAGTACACAAGCATGAATGCCACATTCCAACAGCCTCGATTCAAGCAAACGGGCGATGGTGGATTTTCCCGAGCCGCTCAAACCTGTCAGCCAAACCGTTGCCGGTTTATGTCCAAAAAACAATTGCCGCTGCTCAGCTGTTACTGTACTTTTTTCCTCAGATAGATATCGCTTTTCAGGAACAGGTTCCACCACCTGATCCAAGATGATTCCACCACCGCTGGTTGCATTACTGTTTCTGTCAATCAAAATAAAGGAACCCATCGTTTTGTTTCTCCGGAAAGAATCATAAATCAATGGTCGCTGAAGAACCAGTTCCACCCTGCCTATATCATTCAGAGCCAGGTTTTCCGAAGGTTGCCTGACCAATTCATTGATGTTGTACTTGTAACGCAATGCCCGAACGCGTACCGGCAGAGTCTGGGTATTGCTCTTCAGTATATATTCTGCACCGATTTTCATAGGAACATCACCCATCCAGACCACCATCGATTCCAGCACATTGCCGACCAAAGGCCTATTGTTTGGCTTGGACAAAACCATACCTCTGGAAATATCCAATTCATCTTCCATGGTCAGAACCACAGGTGTCGGGGCAAAAGCCTCATCCAATTGACCATCAAATGTCTCGATGCTTTTTATTCTGGTATGTTGAAGTGAAGGCAGAACCAGGATCTCATCGCCTCCGCGGACAATTCCTGAAGCAATGCTGCCTGCGTATCCTCTAAACAAAGCATTCGGCCGGATCACGTATTGAACCGGAAACCTAAAATCAATCAGATTCCGGTCGTTGGCTATTTGTACATTTTCCAGATAATTCAGCAAAGGACCGCCCATAAACCACTTCATAGAGACACTTGGAGTGACGACATTTTCACCAGAAAGAGCAGAAATCGGAATAAAGTGAACAGAATCCACATCCAGTTTCTCGGAAAAAGCCAGAAAATCCCGCCTTATGGACTCAAAAACAGCCTCATCATAATCCACCAGATCCATTTTGTTGACCACCACGACAATGTTGCGGATACCCATGATGGTAGCAATCAGGCTGTGCCGTCTGGTCTGGTCTTTCACGCCGTTCTCGGCATCAATCAGTATCAGTGCCATTTCACAGTGAGAAGCACCTGTAGCCATGTTGCGCGTATATTGTTCGTGACCCGGAGCATCGCAAAGGATAAAGCTTTTTTTCTCGGTGGAAAAATAGCGGTAAGCCACATCGATGGTAATACCCTGCTCCCGCTCTGCTCTCAAGCCATCGGTAAGCAAGGACAGATCTATTTCGTTTTGGGTGGTATTGAACACCTTGGAATCTTTGTGGATTGCTTCCAGATGATCTTTGTAGATAAGATGCGAATCGTACAAAAGCCTTCCTATCAATGTGGACTTGCCGTCATCAACACTCCCGGCTACCAACAGACGGAGCATTTCTTTTTGTTCGTGACGTTTAAGATAGGTTGATAAATCCTGATGAATCAACGATTGTTCTCTTACTATGTAATCGGATACTTCCATATTACGCAATTTAACTATTGGGGAATCACTATCATTTCAGAAGTATCCTTCCCGTTTTTTGTCTTCCATACTCGCTTTCCCGTCAAAATCAATGACCCTGCCCTGTCTCTCGGAGGTATTGACCAAAAGCATCTCGCGCACAATTTCATCGATGGTGGTAGCATCAGACTCGATGGCTCCGGTGAGCGGATAGCATCCCAGTGTACGGAAACGCACCATTTTTTCCACCACCTTTTCTCCGGGCTTTAATTTCATACGGTCATCATCCACCAAAATCAGCATACCGTCCCGCTCCACCACCAATCGTTTTTTTGCAAAATATAAGGGAACGATGGGTATAGATTCTAATTGAATGTAACGCCAGATGTCCAGTTCCGTCCAGTTCGACAAAGGAAAAACACGAATGGACTCCCCTTTCTTGATGCGGGTATTGTATACGTTCCACAATTCGGGACGCTGATTCTTCGGATCCCACTGATGGAATTCATCACGGAAACTAAAAATACGTTCTTTTGCTCTTGATTTTTCCTCATCCCGTCTGGCTCCACCGAAAGCAGCATCAAAATGGTATTTGTTCAACGCCATTTTCAACGCATCGGTCTTCATGATACGGGTATGCATCTCAGAACCGTGGTCGAAAGGATTTATTCCTGCAGCCAAGCCTTCCGGATTGGTAAAGACAATCAGGTCAAAACCGATTTCCTGACGCATGCGTTCACGAAAATCAATCATCTCATGGAATTTCCAGGTGGTATCCACATGCATGAGCGGGAACGGTATCTTATCCGGATAAAAAGCCTTCTGTGCAAGCCGGAGCATCACAGAAGAATCTTTTCCTATGGAATAAAGCATGACAGGACGTTCAAACTCTGCTGCCACTTCGCGGATAATGTGAATAGCCTCCGCTTCCAGCTGTTTTATATGTGTAATTCTATAATCCATTTTCTACCCCGTCAATGCAAAAACTTCCACAAAGTCATCAATCCGAGCAGCAGGGTAGCCCAGCCAATCGCTTTTCTAAGAGTACCTTCCGGAAGAAGCTTAATGGTTTTAGCCGCTGGCACGACGCTCAGCATGGAGCCCATACAAAGCGGAATCGTATAAAACAGATTGAGCGAACCTCCCATGGCAAAGAAAACCACCAAACCTGTAAAGCACGTAAAACATTCACAAAGAGAAGTGATAACAATTGCTTCTTTTTCACTGACACCGGCCGTCATTTGGCCACCTGTCATTAATGGTCCGTAACCGCCACCCGATACACCTTTGTTGAAAGCCGCCACAGTTCCAAGTATCAGCAATTTATATTTGCTGAGGGGCTGTGTTCCCGATTTATAACAAAAATTCTTGTATATCAGATAAAGACCTATAGCCACAATCATGGCCCCTATATAGAGATTGGCATACTTCTGACCAAGATCTTTGAGTTGAGAACTCAATACCGTAGCAGCCACAACTCCGATGACGGAAGGGATTGCCAGGAAAATGACAGCAGTCTTGATATTCTTGTCATTCCGTAAATCCACATTGCCCTCATGATGGTGAGCTATTCCGGCAAAAAAACCGGTCATCAATTCCGAAAGCAATATGACCGGAACAATTTCCTGCCGAACCACGCCAAATGTAAGCAAAAGAGGTGTAAGTGTCGTCCCGTACCCCATCCCCAAAGAGCTGTCTATGTATTCGCAAAAAGCGGAAAGTAAAAACAACACGACAACAATGATCCAATTGGGTATGCATAGCCCAACGGGCTGATTTTCCAAAAGCGACACGATAGCTACAGAGGCCAGTATAAGGCACAGAATCCAGACAAAAGTAACGGTTTTGACTTTATTCATAGTCAGAATATTTTATTTATGGTAAACAAATAAACATGTTGTAAAGTAAATAAATATTCTGATACCTTTCTGTTAAGATTTATAAATTATATCTTTGCCGATAATTCTACATAATTCAAAATATGTCAGAAATGCAGAATCCACTTCAGGACCGAACCTATCTCCATGAACGTCACAGGCTGAGTCATCAGCAAATAGACCGTTGGCTTGGTGAAAACCGGAGTGGGGAGTTCTTGCAGGAAAAGCTCGAACGGCTGAATACGGTCAAAAATTTCGTTATAATAACCGATCGGCTGAGAGAGAATTCCATTCCTTTTGTTTGCCTGAAAGGGCCGATGCTCTCTTATCGGATTTACGGAGATGCCTCGGTACGGTTTTCGCACGATATAGACCTTCTCCTGGAAATGCCTGACCTGGAACGCGCCATTTCCCTGATGAAAGAAAGCGGATACCTCATTGCAGAAGGCATTGACTGGCCCACCGACAAAGTCAGGCAAGATCTGATGATCCGGTCAAGCCAGCACATCAGTCTGTACAATAAGGAGCTGAGATTTAGCGTTGAACTGCATTGGACCATTATGTATTCCTTGACGTTGCCCCAGAAAAAGGTCTTGGAATTGGTGAAAGAAAATCTGATCACAATGGAGTTTTCAGGCCGGGTTTTTACCGTCATGAACAAGGAATTCGAGTTGCTGTTTCTATTGATACACGGAGCCAGACACGAATGGTGCCGTCTGAAATGGTTGACAGACATCAACGATTATCCTATGGAAGATCTGGATGAGAAACATTTCCTTGACCTGGCCCATCAGTTGAAAGCCGAACGCATCATTGGACAAACCAACTATTTTCTGAAAAAATATTATAACCGGCAGCATGCTCTACCGGGAGGTTCAAGACCGCCTGCATATCTGATCAAGCATGCCCGGAAAGCCATTGAAGGAGAATTGCACCCGGAATCCTCAACCCTGATGGACTTACCACGTGTGTACCTATACAAGAACCTGCTTTTCAGAGGTCTATCCTACAAGATGAAGGTCATAAACGAGATCTCCATAACTCAAACCGATGTGACCCAGAAAGTCTTTGCCTTTAAAGCAGCTTATTATCTCTACCGTCCCTACAGTTTCATCAAACGAAGAATCCTGCATGCCTAAAAACCGCTTTATCATAAAGAGTTTCAGCCATTTCTTCCATTACAGTCCGCCAAGGCTCACGGTACTGTTCCTGATCACCCTTCTTCAGGGATTTAGCCAAGGCATCACCATTGTATTGCTCATTCCTTTACTCAGTCTGTTGGATCCGTCCCAGATATCCGTTCAAACAAACAGTTGGATGGCTGTCCTGAACTCCATGCTGGGAAAGACAGGGCTGGAATTGAATTTGGGCATCATCCTGATACTCTACGCCATTTGTCTTTTATCCGTAGCCCTGCTTAGTTTTTTTCAATCGACGATGCAAAGCAAATATCAGCAGGATTTTTCTTATGAGACTCGAAGACGACTTTTCAAGAAAATCATAGCCAGCGACTGGTCTTTTTTGAACGGAAAGAGCAAACACAACCACATTCAGGTCCTGACCACGGAGATACCCAAAATGGCCAATTACTACTATTATTTTCTTGGGCTCGCCAGCAAACTTATTTTCATTGCAGCACATGTATTTCTGGCCATGACCATTTCGTTCCGCTTTACTTTCCTTGTCATCCTTGTCGGATTTGCTGTTTCTCTGATTCTGAGGAGCTACATCAATAAGGCCAGAACAATGGGCAACACCAACATTCAGATTTTTCGCAGGATGCTTAAGCGTATCGACGACTTCTGGCTTACGGTCAAGATTGCCAAGGTACACCAGTCGGAACAGTTCTACTATGAAAAATACGACGACGCCAACAAGCAAATGCTGCAAAACCAATACCAACAAGTTCGGAACAGGGCTATACCTCAACTGCTTTTCACGTTGACCGGAGTCTTGGTTTTAATCGTCATTGTCTATATCGGCTACACGTATGCAAATCTTCCGTTGCCATCACTCTTTGTGCTTATCCTGCTTTTTGGCAGGGTTTTCCCGCAATTTTCAGGGCTGAACAACGATCTGAACATGATGGTTTCAGGCGAAGCCTCCGTCCGGTTGGTCCTTGAAATGGACAAGGAGCTGAAGGAAAAAGATTTCGGTAACCTCCAAACCAGCGAAAGGATTGAGTTGGAAAATCAATTGGAAATCCGTGATCTATGCTTTGGTTACGATGGCTCAAAACCGCTGTTTGAAAATTTCTCCCTAACCATTCCAGCCAGAGCGATAACCGGTATCAGCGGAAAATCAGGCTGTGGCAAAACAACACTGATAGACATCATAGCCGGATTGCTGGAAACACAATCGCTCTATATTGACGGAAAAAAACTTCAGCCTGAAAAAATGGGAATATGGAAACAATCCCTTGGATATCTACCTCAGGATTCTTTTTTTATTGACGGGACGCTTCGCGAAAACCTGATTTGGGACACGGGTGGTAATCCAACCGACGATGATATTCTGGAAACCTTGAAACAGGTTAATGCAGAGAACCTCATCTCCGGACAAAAGTATGGGCTGGACACCTATATAGCCAATTATCAATACCATTTTTCCGGAGGAGAAAGACAGCGTCTTGCCCTTGCACGGGTATTGCTCCGGAAACCCAAATTGCTGCTGCTCGATGAAGCCACATCGGCATTGGATCCGGAAAATGAAAATCAAATCATGGACTGTCTCACTAAGCTGAAAAAAGAGGTCACCATTGTATTTGTGACCCACCGGGAATATCTAAAAACTGTTTTTGACAGAAATATAGACCTTTATGAAAAATAATTTTACAAACAAGAAGGGCCTCAATCGCCCATATATATAGACAAATTAAAAAAATCGGAGATTCCGATGAGATCTTTCTCATTCACTTTGCAAAACATTTCTTTTTTATTATTTGTTTTACCTTTCAGACACTATAAAACCCCAAGGATAATGAAACCGCTACGACGTTTATCAAAAACCAGTGCAATCGCACTACTTAGTCTATCCATGTTCTCGTGCATTGATGGGACTTACGACCTTTCAAACCTTTCCAAGGAGGCTGAACTATTCAAAAATTCGCTCAGCGCACCCGTTGGTACGGCAAAAATTTACATGGACAGCATCATTGGAGGCATGGATGTCGACACATCTGTCTTGAAAGTCAAAAACGGCATGTATGTCTTCGGCTACTCAGGAGATATTGAACTGGGAGATCTGGCCAGCACTTTCAACAGTTTCAAACTAGCGGACATACAGCCGATCACAAGCACCATTAACCTCTACGACGCAACCAATGTTCCCTATGTTCCTTTTGACCTTCCCCAGACCGAAGCCAAGGATTACTCGGGTACCATGAGCATCAGCATACCAAGCGATTTCGGCAAAAACAACAACATTGACATCGATATTGACAGTGCTTCCCTGGTAAACACCAAAATACGCATATCTGCAAACTGTACCGGTTTGGAAGGAGGTAACGGCAAAACACTGGGAGACAACGTCAGCATAACATTTACCGCTGTCGGTGATGGTGCCGATTATTATGTAAATGGAATAACAGACCATTGGACAGTGCCTCTTGGTGGCTATCAGGATGTCGAAATCAAAAAAATACGCCTCACGGATGGAAGCAACAAGCTTAATCTCAGCAGGCTTGTCCATGTCAGCATAGCCAATGTGGGAGACATTAAGGCCAAAGAAAAAATTCAGACGAGCATGAGTCTGGAAGTCAAATTTCTCAATGGCATCGATTACGATCAAGTCTGGGGTAAGGTGAACTACAACCTTTCGGGACAAATGGATCCCATTCATTTCGATGGCTTGAATGAAATCATCAACGATAACGACGTCTTCAGCCTTTACAATCCGACCATTACCCTTACTACAAGGGGTAACGTGGGCGTTCCTGTTAACTTGAACATAGGAATGAGCACCACCAACACAAGGACGGTTCCGGTGACCAAGGCCAGCATCAAGGACACGACCCTTATCATGCAGCCTGCAGCAAACATGAATACACTCAAAACCAATACCTTTGTTTTGGACAGAAAAATCAATACCGGCAACCTTTTCAAAATCAACCCCGACCTGATAAATCTGAATTACAAAGTCCAGACCGACGCAACAAAATCTTCTTTTATTGCCAAAAATACCAACCTTAGTATGTCCTACAAAATGGAAATACCGCTTCAGTTTGGCAGTGATCTGAGAATGAGCGTCGATACCACTCTTGAGAATCCATTTAAAGATGTAACCGAGAAGCTGGAAGATCAGAAAAATCTGAATGTTGCCATCACATTGAATATCGAAAACATGATTCCATTGAATATGAAAATAGAACTGGAAGCACTGGACGAAAACGAAGATTCCCTGTTTACCGTCACAACGGGTGACATTGCTGCCGCTCAAACAACAGCCGGACTAGCCACAGCGGCAACACCAACAACAACGGACATCAACCTGACAGCCAGTCAGATTGATCAATTGAAAGATACCAAAATGTTCAAGGTTAGCTTTGTCATCACGGCCCAACAGAATGTTGACTTTGTAACAGTCCAGCCTTCCGATTACATCCTCCTCAAAATTGGAGGAAAGATAAACGGCGGAATTATTCTGGATTTATCTTCAGACTCAAATAACAACAAAAAATGAGAAAAAATACAACTATGAAACGTATCCTATATCCATACATAATCCTGGCTATTGTAGCAACGTTATTTGTGCCTGAAAAAGCCACAGCTCAACGAGCCAACTCACTCTACTTTCTGGAACGTACGCCCTTCCACACACTCTGGAATCCAGCCATGGCTCCTAAAAGTTCCGGACTTGGCATCGGTTTAAGCAACATTTCTCTGAGCGTTCAGTCTGACCTCGCATTCAGTGATCTTTTCTATCCAAGCAAGGATGGAAAACAGCTCAACACCTTTCTCCATCCTGATGTTGATAAGAAAGCATTCATCTCAGGGTTGGGAGATGTTTCAACCCTAAGGTTTAGTTCTAATATGGATATTCTGAACCTGGGCATCCGTATCCTGAACAATTATTTCACCTTTCACAGCGGCGTAGCCTTTGATGCGGGAGTGGGAGTTCCCAAAGACCTCTTCAAGTTATTCATGTGGGGTACGGATAAGAACAGCACCACTTTCGATTTGACGAACCTGAACCTGAACGCCATGGCTTATGCCAAATACGGCCTGGGATACTCCATGAACCTTGGAAAGATGTTTTCCGTCGGAATCAACGCCAATTACCTTCAAGGGATTTCCGATATACGCATGGGATTTGACAAACTAAAATTAAAAGAAATCACAAAAGATTCTGAAATAACATGGAATATCAACACAGAAGGCTACATCCAGATGGCTGCACCGGATTTCGCCAACTTCAAATACAATGAAGACGGCTATTTCAATGGCATAGATTTCAATTCGGACGACATGGCTACAGGCTCTCTGCCAAAAACCGGCAGCGGATTTTCCTTTGACCTGGGTGTGACCTGTAAACCAATGTCCTTCCTCACCCTTTCTGCTTCTCTCATGGACATCGGTTCCATCAAATGGGATGCAGACTGCATTCAGCGGGCAAAGTCAAACGGTACATACGATTTTGAAGGTGTAGGGCTCAATGATGCTGGAAAAGAAGAAATTTCCGGAGAAGAGACCATAGAAAGCATTGAGGATATGATCCATTTTGAAAAGGACAAGAATTTTGACACTTACAGCAGCAAGCTCACCACTAAATTAAACATTGGTGCAGAAGCCGGCATACTCAACAACAAGCTCTCATTCGGCGTTTTGTCCCAAACGGGTTTTGCCACAGACGGAACCTACCAGGATATCATGCTTTCCGCCAACGCCAAACCCAGCAGCATTATTCAGGGTGCTCTTACCTACTCTCTGCTACATGGTGAGATGAGTTCTTTCGGTGCGGCGGTCAATGCCAAAGTCTTGTTTTTCAGCCTGTATGCAGCAGCCGATTATATTCCTTTCAAGTATACGAAACAAATGATACCGGTGAATAACTCGTTTTACAACCTGCAGTTTGGTCTCAATCTGATGTTCTGATGTAACTTTGACATACCATTTAAAAAGAAAAACCGTCTCAGAGAAATTTGAGACGGTTTTTTTGTGGAAAAGACCGAGAAAAAGGATTTGGTTACAAGGCCTTTAAACAGTTATTATCTGCAATAAAAAAATAATAATTCATTAAGGTTTTACAAGATTATAATTAGATTTATATAAAGTTAGTTTATTTACTTTTATGCATTATTGGGATATTATACTGAAAATAATTACACGACAGATAGGTGGAGACCAGAAACCACCCTAATAAACGGGGCCTATCCGAAAAGCCTTAAGAGTAGGAATAAAAAGATAAAGATTATGGACCAATCAACTGAAAACAAAGTTTTAGAAGCGTTGTACAACCGTTTATTTCAAGCTGTGACCTATGCCCCTGCTGATCAGGCCTCTCTATTTGATGTAAAAACAACTTTTATCCAGTTTGCAAAAAATCAACCACTCTGGCCTAAGGACTACAAAAATCAGCTGTCTCCTGTCAACCCCAAAGGATCGCCAAACACGGCCGAAATGTTCTCCAGAATGGTTGACAACGTTCCTGCAATTTCTTCGGATTATGCCATAACAAGCGACAAGGTTGGTGACACCTACTTAAGAATTGTAGACGGAGCAAATACAGAATTACAAGTGGACCAGTCCCAGAAAGATTTATACGATAAGGCTTACGCCTATTTGAACGTAGATGTACAAATCAAAGACTATACCGGTACAACCATCACCAGTCACCAACCCTCTCCCATCTATTCAGCTTATCTATCCAATCAAAAAGCCTACACGACTGCGCTTTGCAGCTATCGCACCGCCTATCTGGGGTACAATCTTTCCAACATCGACGACCAGAGAAAATGGCAGGCCAACGAACCCATGCTTCAAATGGCTGTTTCCCAGACATACGACACCTGGAGAGCACAAGGAGCTGCTCAGGTTGAACAAGCCCTGGCTGTATTGGCTTCTTCCATCAACAATATTGTCAGCTCAACCATCAACGCTGCACAAAAAACCATGCATTCCAGCTCAATGGCCTCAAGCCTGGGCAACCCACTACCCTGGTATCTGGCCTATCCGACACCATCAAACTGGTACGACGACAGTGCTTTACCGAACTTCTCAGCTCTAACCTTCAAAAGTGATAACCTGACCAAGTCTTCCGACACGAATTACACCAAGTATAGTGCAGGCGCAGGTGCAGGATGGGGCTTATGGTCGGTTGGAGGCGACGTATCAGGAGAGCATTCGGAATCGCATGCACACATGGATGCTGACCATTTTGAACTGTCTGCAGACATTGCAGTGGTACAGATCAACCGCCCATGGATGAACGACCTGCTATTCAGAATGAACGGTTGGTCATTGTTGGGTCAGGCTGCAGGAAGCATCTCCAATGCAATACTGGATTCCAAGGTGTCCCATATGCTGCCACTAACTCCAACAGCTTTCATTGTTGCACGCAACGTCGCCATTACGGCCAATTGGTCAACAGAGGACAAGAAACATGTGGAAGATAGCATCACGACACACGCCAAAGTCGGTTGGGGACCATTCTCTGTCAATGGAAGCTATTCGCATGGGAGCTCTTCCGATTATTTCAACTCAACGTTCAATGGTGATACACTCACCGTTCCTGGAATGCAAGTCATTGCCTGGGTCAATCAGATCATGCCATTCTCGGCACCTCTCAGCGGTATCAAATAATTGAAGTCAAAAATCGGGCAGTCTGAAGAATACATACAATATTTTCGGACTGCCCTCATATCAATAACATCATGTTATTTAAGATTCTAGAGCAACTGGAAAAAGACATCACGCCCGATTACGGCAATGTGTCCCCTAGCATGGAAGGGTCTTCCCATACCTTCTACGAAGAAAGAATGCCTGAAGGTGGTATTTGTGAAATCGACAGTACCGGCATCAATGTTATAGCCAGTCGTATTCCTCCTGTGCTGCAGCTAAATACTATGCCCGAGACCATAGACATCACGCAATTCAAAAACCCCCAAGGACCAACCAACTCCAACGGAGATTATGTAAGTCTTTACAGGTTTAGCGACCTGACCAACAGGATATCCAGATTCAACCTTTATTATTATCCCAGTGGGAACAAGATTGACAATATTTACGAAAACATAGTCCAGGGGTGTACCATAAAGCAAGATGCCACTTTTACCTATAATGCCTTCTTTAAATCCAAACAGGAACTTGCCAGTTCCAGATTGTCCAACCTGGCCGGAACACCCAACAACTGGTATCCTGCTTATGCAACACCGACAGACTGGTTTGAGCAAATCACCAACAAAGACAAGCTGCTAACTTCCGAAATCGATTTTTCAAATCCGTCTGAAGCTTTCAGCAGCCAGTTTACCATCATTGGCAACCAATCCGACGAAGCTTTGCAATGGAACCGGATAAACAAGAACGGAAATCTGAATGTGACCCAAACAAATGCAGGAAGCGTCTTCAACAGAATCCGGTTCAAGTTTCTTCAGGTACAAATAGAACGTCCCTGGCTAAATTTCGACCTGTTCAATATGGGAGGCTGGTATCTTGGAGGGCAGAATGCAGGATATGTATCCAACGGAGAGATCGATAGCAACGATGGAGTCTTTCCGCTTTATCCTACCTCCTTCATTCTGGCTACAGACCTTCAGATTGTCGGAAACCTGAATGCCGCAGACTCCGCCATCGTCCTGAACGACATCAAGGACAACGGGTCCATCAACTTAGGCCCGTTCAACATCAACAGCCTGACCAATGACCCGGCCAATAATGCGGATATTCTTCAAAACAACGGGTATTTCATATTGGGTTGGATCAGTCAATTGGTAAATCTGTCACCAAAAACAAGCAATTGAAAGATCGTCTGTTTGTATAGAAAAAATGTCTTCCATTCGATTTCTCCAAAAATTTGGAAAATGGCATGGAAGACATTTTATATTCTATTTTGAAGATCGTCTAAATCATCGATGCAATAACCTCCTTAATTTGAGCGGACAAAGCTTCCGCTTCAGCCCGGGTCTGGGCTTCGGAGTAAATGCGGATAATTGGTTCGGTATTCGACTTACGCAGGTGCACCCATTTCTCGGGGAAATCAATTTTCACACCATCAATATCGTTGACTTCTTCCTTGGCAAAGCGTTGTTTCACGGCAGCAAGAATGGCATCCACATCTATTTGAGGGGTGAGTTCCATTTTCTGTTTGTCAATGTAGTATGCCGGATAAGTGGCCTTAAGGGCCGACACTTTCTTGCCACTGTGTGCCAGGTGGGAAAGGAAAAGGGCAATACCGACCAGTGCATCGCGTCCATAATGGCTTTCCGGATAAATAACTCCGCCATTGCCTTCACCTCCAATAATGGCGTTGGTGGTTTTCATCGTGGTCACAACATTGACTTCGCCAACAGCAGCAGCGGTATACGTTCCACCATGGCCTCTGGTCACGTCACGCAAGGCTCGCGTGGAACTGAGGTTGGAAACGGTGTTTCCGGGAGTATGGGAAAGGACATAGTCCGCAACGGAAACCAACGTATATTCTTCTCCAAACATCTCTCCATCTTCACAAATCAAAGCCAGACGGTCAACGTCGGGATCGACCACAAAACCCACATCGGCTTTTTCCGTTTTCATGCGGGAAGCTATTTCGGTCAGATTTTGAGGGAGAGGTTCTGGATTGTGCGTGAATTGTCCGTCAGGAGTACAGTTGAGTTCAACCACCTGCTCCACTCCAAGGGCCTTAAGTAATTTAGGCAACACAATGCCTCCAACTGAGTTGACACAGTCGATAACGACCTTGAAACCAGCTTTGCGGATAGCGTCAACATCCACCAGCTTCAGGGCCAGAACGGCATCAATATGCTTTTGTCCAAAAGAGAAATCTTCGTAAAGATGTCCCAGTGCGTCCACCTCCGTAAAAGTAAAATCATCGGTTTCTGCCGTTTTGAGGACAAAATTGCCTTCTTCCGCATTCAGAAACTCACCTTTTTCGTTGAGAAGTTTCAGGGCATTCCAGTGTTTGGGATTGTGACTGGCTGTCAGGATCAAACCGCCATCGGCTCCGGTCATCGTCACGGCCAGCTCTGTGGTTGGAGTGGATGCCAGACCAATGTTGATGACATCAAATCCCATACCCATCAGGGTACCGGAAACCACCTGAAAAACCATATCACCGGAAATACGGGCATCTCTCCCCACAACCACCTTATTGGATTTTGAGGTGGCGTTCAAACGCAGCCAATGCGCATAGGAGGCTGTAAACTTGACAATATCAAGGGGATTTAGACCCTCTCCGGCCTTTCCGCCAATAGTACCACGGATTCCGGAAATGGACTTAATTAAACTCATTGTTTCTAATTTTTAAATTTTCGACAAATATGCCTCTATTTCTTCAAATCTGGCATCTTTGAGAAGAACATTTTTTTGCTCATCCAGCAAATAAAAGGAAGGAATGGCCTTCAGGTCGTAAATATCATCCTTTTTGATACGAACCGATTTGTCGTAGCCGTTCACCCAATTCGTCGGCAAGTCGGAGTAATGTTTGGTCCATTCTGCCAGATCCTCGTCCGGATATATTGACAAGACCTTGAGCACGCCGTTTTCCTGCAACTTTTGCATCACAGGAGAAGCGATCACCTTCTTGCGTTCAATCATACAATCGGTGCAACCTGGATTGTGGAAATAAAGAAGCAGAAAACGAGATTTGACTTTATAGAGACTCGAAACGGAGCCATCTTTCAGCCAAAACCTAAAATCGGTAGCCAGCGACCCAACCTTATTTTTCTGAGCCAGGTTGTATTGTTCCTGTGGACGGATTTTCCAATCGGCATCGACCAACTTTGAAGACAAATAATGCTCCAGCATGATGCAATAAAAGCCTTCATTACGCGCAGGAGAATTCGGATCATACAGGTATTTTTCACCCAGATCCAGAAAAAATTTCAGCATTTTGAAGCTAACACCGGCTCTGGACATCAAAACGGTCATTCCATGTTCAGCCTTTTGGGGTGGAACAGAAAAGAGAACATGAATAAAATCGACAAAAGCCTGCTCAGCCACCATTGGGCGTTGCAGACTCATGGAATCCCTAAAATTAAAATGATCCCAATAGTGCTCCATCATGTAATCCATTTTTTGGTCAGGAGTACGGAGTACAGAAGGAATTTCAGGAACCTTAAAAGCGGTTGTTTGCTGTTGGGAAGATTTCTCGGATACTTTCTTATCAGAAGATGAACAGGAAATCATCGGCATGAGAAACAGAGTCAACAGGAGTCCTTTTCCACACAGATTTTTCATTTTTCAGAGCAAAAAAATCACTGTTTCCAGAAAGAGTATCTTAATTCATAAAAACAAGCCGTCACATCATCGGAGTACATGGACCATCCGATCTTGGCTGGAACAATCATCATGACATGCCCTTTGTCACCAACATAATCCAAACCTTCGTGCCAGGCTTTACAATCTTCATAAGAAGCAGACGAATTGACGTTGTTGTAAAGGATTTCACAGGGTGAAGAAGTTGATTCCATGTTGGTATAACCGGTAGAATCGGTCATATAATACTCATCGTACCGGATAGAAATCACCGTATTGGTCGGAATCGTATCAATCACGCATGTACCGGTATCAATCACATGTATGTACAAGCCACTTTCGGTCTTATAGAAAACACCGTCAGGCCAGGGTACAGTCGTTGGGATCTTATCGGTTACGGTATACCCCCGCAAAGTCATGAAAGACTTTATGCTTTTATTTTCATCAGCCAGTTGTTCTGCATATGTTTTAGTATCATCACAGGAAGTAAATGCGCCAGCCAGCAATATCGTAAATAGAGCAAGAATGCAGAATCGTTGTTTCATAAAAAATATTTAATCACATTTATTGCTGACAAAGGTAATTAATTCCATTAATCCAGCTCAAAAGTTAACATAATTTGTGGGTAAACGGCTTTAAAGGGCATATTTTGGGAGAGAATTCTCCAATAACTTCAATGCTTCCTGCATTGACCCATAAAATTCGCCACCGGAAGCATTGAGGTGTCCGCCTCCACCAAAGAGCTCGGATGCAACCTGGTTGGTCGGGAAGGTTCCACGAGAACGGAAAGATATCTTGATCTTGTCCGTATCTTCCCGGAAAAAGACCGTAAAGACAATACCTTCAATGCTAAGAGGCAAATTTACGAAACCTTCGGTGTCACCAGCCTGATAATTGAATTCTTTCAAGTCTTCCAAAGAAAGATACATGATGGCCGTATGAAAAACAGGCAAGACTTTCATCCTTTGGTTGAGTACAAACCCCATCAGGCGCATACGATCTGCGGAATAAGTATTGAAAACCTTGTTGTAAATATCGTCCTTATCAATGCCTTTGCGGATAAGCTGTGAGATGATGAAATACATCTCCTCGTTATTGGAATTATAGGTAAAAGCGCCCGTATCCGTCATCATGCCGGTGTAAACACACTGGGCACACGCCAGGGTCATCTCGTCAAAACAACCTGAACGGCAGATATAACGGAAAACGATTTCGCTGGTTGAAGCAAACTGAGGATAGGATATCTGAACATCGGCAAACTGGTCGGGACCAGGATGATGGTCCATCATGATCTTTTTAGCCTTAGAGTTGCCAATCACATCTCCCAAATCTCCAAGTCTCTTAAGCTGATTGAAATCCAGACAAACAATCATATCGGCATCCTGGATAAAAGAAACGCATGCTTCAGGATTTTCATCATAAACCAAGGCCTTGTTCGCATCCGGCATCCAGGACAAAAATCCGGGAAATCTGTCAGGATACATCACTTGAACCGTTTTTCCCTGTTGAGTCAGGAAATCAGCCATGGCCAGACTCGAACCAAGGGCATCTCCATCGGGCCCCTGATGGGATACGATGGCTACAACATCAGAGTGATGGAGCAAATGCTTTGCCCTTTGTACCAGATCTTCCGCAATAATTTTTGTAATCATGGATTTCTTTTTTCACAAAGGTAAGAAATTGCCGAAATCTGGCAAAGATCTGTCTTGTTTTGGACACTAAAATAGTGACTTAACGCCACACCCTGCAAAAACAAGAGACAGAAAAAGACAACAAAAACCCATTTGCGTCTTTTCATAAAAATCCAAACAAACCCAGAAGCCATCAAGAGATAAAGCAAGAGAACCTCGATTTTGCCTATCTGTATGTTTTCAGTCAGAGCATATGGCAATTCACTGGTTGTTTGGACAAACCACTGAAACCAGAAAAGGGAACTCTTCAGACACCAGGTGAGCATCACACCCAAAAAAGGAATGTCACTCAGGAAAAGGAATGCAAAAGCCAGATAGATGATCAGCCCCGATGCCGGCACAGCTACCAGATTGTTGAGCATGAAGTAATTGGGAAACTGGTGAAAGGTATAGATGGTCAGGGGTGCCGTTCCCATCTGGGCCACCGCCGAAAGGCAAACCATCTCCCAAAAGTAGCCGGTCACCCTGGATGCAGGTTTCCACACAGCTGTTATTTTCTGATGCAGGACAACAATCGATATAACAGCACAATAGCTCAGTTCAAAACCCAGATCAAGAAGAAAAGAAGGCTTCCAGAGCAAAAGCAAAAAAGCAGAAAAAAGCACCGTATTGATGGTTTGCGACTTTCGGTGCAGGCAGCCACCAAAAGCGATCATGGAAAACATCAGAGCAGACCGGATTACCGAAGGGGAAAGACCGGTCATGAAGGCATAAAGCCACAAAACCAGAATAAGAAAGAGCTGCTTGATCACCCTAAGTCTGTCGAACCGATTGCAAAAAGAAAGCAGAAACTCCAGAATGGCATAGACCACCGCCACATGCAAACCGCTAACAGATAATATATGAGAGACACCGGATACGGAGAACTGCTCTTTTGTCTCTTTCGTCAACAGCTGTACGCTACCCAGTGTCAATGCCGAAACCAGGGAAAATTCCTTTCCGGAAATTCCAGCCTTAGAAAACCGGCTCAACAAAGCGGACCGCATCTTCTCCGCCGATACTTTCAGATTCCAGAGAGAAGCCTTTTCACATCTTTTCCAGGACCAGGAAGGGACATAGGCTGTAGCGCAGACACCTTTGTTTCTGAGCCAGGCTGCATAGTCGAAAGCACCAGGCTCGACAGGGGTTTCCAAATCACGGAGTCGTAATTCAGCCAACAGACAATTGCCAAGTTCCAGCGTTTTGGCCCTTGGATCTTTGGCAACGTATAATTGAACATTCTTGCCCACCAACCTTTCATCCTCCGACTGCAACACGCAAACCTGACATTGCCAGCTTTTCGGTTTTTCCACCGGAACGGATTCCAATCGGACCATGGTTGCCATCTTCTCTTTCACACCGGCAGGAAAAACCGCTATCCGCTTTTCGCAGGTTGCCGAGAATGCACCAAGACTCATCCATAAGCAAGCCATACTCAAACCCGGTATCCATCTCACTGCCCAGGCCGTAGACATACGTCGTTCCAGCTTTCGATGCAACAACAATCCACCAACAGCAAAAACGGCCAAACTCCAGGCCAATCGAATAAGGCCCGGAAGTATTAGGACTCCCATCAGATAAGGAATCAAAATTCTGAAAGTAGGTACTTTATGGAGAAAACGATAAAGCATACGGTCTGGTTTGACCGCAAATATACAGATTAATTATATATTAATAAAGAGTTAATATATTATTTAATAGAAAGAATAGCCTTTCGTGGATCGGGAGACTTGAACACATAACTTCCTGCCACCAAAACATCGGCACCAGCCTGACAAAGTGCAGCAGCATTCTTGTCTGTAACACCTCCATCTATCTGAATCAAAGCCTGACTGTTTTTGCGAAGGATCATTTCTTTCAGTTGCCTAAGCTTGCTGAATGTGTTTTCAATAAAGGATTGCCCTCCAAAACCAGGATTCACGGACATGAGCAGTACCAGATCAACCTCAGGAATTATGTCTTCCAGCAAAGATACAGGTGTATGAGGATTAAGCGTAACACCTGCTTTCATCCCGTTCTTATGGATTTCCTGCACCACGCGGTTCAAATGGGTGCAAGCCTCGTAATGAACATTCATCATATAAGCATTCATATCGCGCACCTGAGTGACAAATTTCTGCGGTTCCACAATCATGAGATGCACATCCAAAGGTTTTGTACAAATCTTTGCAACCTGCTCCATTACCGGAAAGCCAAAAGAAATGTTGGGTACAAAAACACCATCCATTACATCCAGATGCAGCCAATCAGCCTGACTGCCATTGATCATTTCAATATCTGTCCTTAGATCCAGAAAATTGGCGGACAACAAGGAAGGGGCTACCATGCTCATAGTTGGTTTGTTTTATAAAACAAAGGAACGAAAAAAAAAAACAAGCTCAAAACAAGAAGCTGGTTGATAAAAAGGTTATCTACCATTTTCCAGAAAGAATAAATGCCACCTCAGGAGAAGTGGCATCCTATTTTCGGAAAATCGGGATTCAGTTCAAGTTCAATATTCGTTCCGGTTTTTCACTTATTTGTCCATCGCCCGGGTCATACATCCTGGCAAAATTTCTCAGGAAGTCCAACGTCGATCTGGATGGTTGTGCAGAAACTCTCCTGACTTTCTTTTGCGGCTGGGAAATCGGTGTGGAATCTCGAATCATGGGCAACGGTTATGGAGTTTGTAATAAAACGGCCAAAACGTTGCCTTATTGCATCAAAAAACATTTTTTATTGCCAGAAGTTTTAAAACGGCGTCAATAAGCCAGTGAAATATCCTTTTCCTCAGCCATGCGTCGCATGTTGAGCACGGCATAACGCATGCGCCCCAGAGCCGTATTGATGCTAACTCCCGTCATATCGGCTATCTCCTTGAAACTTAAATCCTCATAGTAGCGCATACGGACCACTTCCTGCTGGTTTTCCGGCAAATGATTCATCAGTTTGCGGACATCGCTGAAAACCTGGTCACGTACAAGAATTTCCTCCACATTTTCAGCGCAAAGCCTGGCATCGTTGAAAAGATCCACATCGGCGAATTCTTCGTTGCTGACGGTATTTTCGTTGCGTTCCCGGCGAAAAAGGTCAATAATCAAATTGTGTGCAATTCGGGTCACCCAGGAGTAAAACTTTCCGTTATCAACATATTTTCCCTGCTTAATGGTCATGATGGCTTTCATAAAAGCTTCCTGAAAAATATCATCGGCCAGGTCACGGTTACGCACAATAAGAAGGATATACGAATATATCCGATTTTTGTGGCGACTCAATAATACATCAAAGGCTTGATTATTCCCATTTGAAAACAGACATACCAACTGCTCGTCGGTCATCGTTCTGATCGCATCCATTGCTCTTTATTTTAGTTATCAAAGAGTAGAATCAGATCTATAGGCAAATGGGATTTAAGGGTTAGTGCTGCAAATAAAGATTATTTTTCCATCATTACCAAATAATCAGCCCATTTTTACGTTAAACGAACACAAAATCCAAAATTCGTTGAAAACCACGGAGGAATTCATCGGTGACCAACGCTTTGCGGCCTGCCAGCTGAAACTTGTGCAGAACAATATAACCGTCACCGACAGCCACTTTCAGTTCCTTCTTACCATCGGTAACCAGAGTTCCAGGGACAAAGTTATGGGAAGCAAGGGCATAACCGGCCTCAAAAACTTTTACATTCAGAATCTCACCTTCAGCGGAATGCAATTCAGACCATGCAGCCGGATAAGGAGCCAAGCCACGTATGAAATTATGCAGCTGCAAACAATTTGCAGCCCAGTCAATCCTGGTATTTTCCTTAAAAAGCTTGGGGGCCGGTTTCAGAACCTTCTCATCCGAGTAAAGTTTTTTCTGGGGACGGGCATGAACCGATCCTTCCAATAGGACATCCACGGTTTTTACCACCATTCTGCCGCCAAGTTCCATAAGCCTGTCATGCACGGATCCGGTATTCTCATCGGGGTCGATTCCGATTTTTTCCTGAAGCAGCATGTCACCGGTATCGATCTCCTGTTGAAGGAAGAACGTGGTCACGCCGGTTTCCTTTTCCCCATTAATCACCGCCCAGTTGATGGGGGCAGCACCACGATATTGGGGCAGAAGTGACGCATGCAGGTTAAAGGTGCCCATTGGTGGCATGGACCAAACGACTTCGGGAAGCATACGGAAAGCAACAACAATTTGCAGATCGGCATTAAAAGCCTTCAGTTCGTCCAGAAATACAGGATCTTTCAATTTTTCAGGTTGCAACACTGGCAGGTTTTGAGACAAAGCATATTCTTTGACAGGAGAGAATCTCAGCTTCATTCCCCTACCGGCTGGCTTATCCGGCATTGTTACGACACCCACGACCCGATATCCGCTTTCAACTAAAACTTTCAATGGTTCCACCGCAAAATCAGGCGTGCCCATATATACGATTCTCAATGTTTCCTTGTCCATATTTCTCCTAAAAATGTATCGGCTCCAACGCCTCAATGAATGATGCTTCAAAGATACGGCAATAAAATTTCGCACGTAAGTGCCCGATCGAATTTTTATCGATCACAGATGTAACAAAAATAATTTACTTTTGTTTATGTTACAAAAAGCCTCCCGATTCGTCTACAACTATAAAAACCAACCAATATGAAAAAGCAGACACTTTTCTTTTGTTTATTTCTGGCTATCGGAGTTTTTGCTCAGGACAATTCAAAGCTTTTCAGGAAAAGCATCGATATGGACAAAGCCAGGGAAGTCAAGACCGACATTTATTTCTTCGCAGGCGAACTAGACATAAACACCTCGACCGAAAAACTGGCCGAATGTTACTACGGATACAAAGACAAGTACCTGAAACCGGCCATGACCTACAACGAGTCCGGCAAGACCGGATACCTGTCCATCAAGTCGGAAGAGGAAGACAGGGGCATCAACAACGATGGCAACAAATGGAACCTGTGCCTGAACAAAAATGTAAAAAACGACCTGGTTATCAAACTTAAGGCCGGAGAAGCCAACATCAATCTGGAAGGAAGCAATCTAAACAGCTTCGACTACAGGATGACCGCCGGAGAGACCAAGATCAATCTCAGGAATACCTCCGTTCCTCAAGTCAATTTCAACCTGCTTGCAGGTGAATCAGTGATCAACCTGTCCGGGAAATGGCACAACGACGGAGTAGCAGACATCAAGGGAGGCGTTGGTGAGATCACCGTGATCGTGCCTTACGACGCCGGAGTAAAAGTCAATGTTTCGGGAGTTCTTGGAGAAATAAACATACCATTCTTCAACAAGAACGGACGAGTCTACACCAATGACATTTTTGACAAGGCCACGCACAAACTTTTCATCAACATCAGCGGAGCCATCGGTCAAATCAATGTCCGGATGGAAAAATAGACTATTCGTCGGAAAAGTGGACCAAAACCTTACGGTAGGAGTTAAAAATCTTGGACTTGGATACAAAACCGATATACCGGTAATTTTCGTCAACCACCGGTAGGTTCCATGCATTGGTATCGTCAAAAATCCGCATGACCTTTTCCATCGGATCACTGATGGAAAGCCTTGCAGGAGGAGAAATCATGAGTTTCTGCACTTTAAAGCGCATATACAGCTCTTTACGAAACATGATGTTCCTGATGTCGTCCAGCAGCACAATACCCAGCAACACGCCCGAATCGCTTACGACAGGGAATATATTGCGTTTTGCAGTGGATATGACTTTCACCAAGTCTCCCAAATACATTTCCGGGGAAACCGTATCAAAATCGGTCTCAATCACATTTTCCACTTTCATCAGGGTAAGCACGGCCTTATCCTTGTGATGTGTCACCAGTTCCCCTTTCTGAGCCAGACGCATGGAGTAAATGCTGTGCTTTTCAAAAAGATAGATGGTCAGATAAGACACTGCGGAAACAATCATCAACGGCAAGAACAAGGCAAAACCACCGGTCAGCTCGGCAATGAGGAAAATACCAGTCAGCGGCGCATGCATCACGGCAGACATCATCCCGGCCATGCCAAGCAGGGCAAAGTTTTGTTCTGACACATCGGCCAATCCCAGCGCGTTACAGGTACGTGCCACCACAAAACCGACCAAGGCCCCCACAAACAGGCTCGGAGCAAAGACTCCACCTACGCCCCCTGCTCCATTGGTGGATGCCGAAGCAAAGATCTTGAAAAAGACGATCAGACAGGCATAGCCCACAAGCCACCAGGTATTATCCTTAAAAGCGTAAAAAAAACTACCTTCTGTCAAAATATCCGGTTGACCACTGATCAATTGTGAAATGGTCGTATAACCTTCACCGTACAAAGGTGGAAATACGAAAATCAGGATACTCAGAACAAACGCCCCCGACAGCAACTTGGAAGAAGGATTCTTCATTTTCTTATACCAACCTTCCACCCTGTTCATGCCACGAATCAGATACAAGGCCACCAGTCCGCAGGCGACTCCCAGGACAATGGCCCAGGGTATTCTGTGCAACAAAAAAGGTTCCGACATGGAAAACTGGAACATCGGTTGCGTCCCTGTCACAAAGTACGAAAGCGAAGCCGCCGTAACCGAAGTAACCATCAAAGGCAATACGGAAGCCGCCGTCATGTCAAGCATGAGCACTTCAATCGTAAAAAACAGACCGGCAATGGGCGCCTTGAAAATACCGGCAATGGCACCGGCAGCACCACACCCCATCAACAACATCAACGTTTTATGGTCCATCTTGAAATAGCTACCCAGATTGGAGCCAATGGCTGCACCGGTCAGCACAATAGGCGCTTCAGCACCGACTGATCCACCCATACCGATGGTCAGGGAACTTCCAACGATGGAAGTCCACATATTATGTCTCCTCAAGCGTCCCTGCCTTCTGGAAATGGCGTAAAGAATATGGGTAACACCGTGTCCGATATCGTCACGGACGATATACCGGACAAAAAGAGAGGCCAACATGATACCGATGGCCGGATAGATCAAATACAGGTAATTGGCGGAATCAACGGAAAAAGGGGAAGTCAGGAAATGCTGGATGATCTCGATCATTTTCTTCAGCACCAAAGCTGCAATTGCAGTCAGGATGCCAACCACAAAACTCAGAATCAGGATAAAATTGGATTCCTTGATATGCTTTTCCCGCCAACGCAATAAGCTCAAATACCTTTCACTCTCTACCATGCATTTACCTTTTGAGCCGGCAAAGTACAACATTTTTTACAAATGTCGCAAGAAAATCAAAAACAAGGCCTCCAAATTCCTCTTTATAAACCTTTTCCGGAAAGCAAAGGCTTCAAGGTTAAAAACAAAATCTTCAAGTCAATCCAAAGACTACGGTTTTCCAGATAGGCTCTATCGTAGTTGAAACGCTCAATCATCTTTTCGACAGAATTGGCATAACCATACCGGACCATTCCCAGGGAAGTAATTCCCGGCAAGACGCTTTGAATGAGACCGTATTGCGGAATCTTTTCAACAATCCGATCCACAAAGTACTGTCTTTCCGGGCGTGGTCCAACCAAAGACATATCGCCCTTCAACACATTCCAGAACTGAGGAATTTCGTCCAACCGGTATTTTCGCATAAAACGTCCATAGGGAGTTATCCTGGCATCATCCAGGGTCGAAAGAAGCGGTATTTCGGGTTCAGCGTCCATATACATGGTCCTAAATTTATACATCCTGAAGATCTTCCCATGCTTTCCTACCCTTTCCTGAGCATAAAGAACACGACCAGGCGAACCCAGCCAGACCCGGATAGCCAGATACAGAAAAAGCGGAGATAAAAAGGCCATAATCATCAAAGACAGCAACTTATCCAGAAAAATTTTGGTTATTTGCTGCCATTCCGGCATAGGCGAGAAGATCAATGGAACCACAAGCAGTCTGTTTATGGACGGATAACCTGCACCTGACCACCTGTTCCAAGCTTGATGATGGAAGAAGGTTTGGAAGGAGTTCTGTCCTCTTTTCTGTAATTGACAACATAATCTACCCCTGCAATGATTTCGGGTGAAATTTCATCGTAAAATCTGGGAGAGGGATCTCCGCTGACATTGGCCGAAGTGGAGACAATAGCCTTCCGGAAACGTTCGCACAATTTTTTGGAAAATTCTTCTTTGGTAACACGAATGCCCACGCTACCATCTTCCGCCAAAAGATTGGGTGCCAGGTTTCGGGCTCCGGGATAAATGATGGTGAGCGGATTTTCCGCCAGATCTACCAAATCCCAGGCAACTTCAGGCACCTCCTGAACATAAAAATCCAGTTTGACAGAGCTGTCTATCAAGACCAGCAGCGCCTTGCTGTCGGTACGTTTTTTAAGTTCATACACACGGCGTACAGCCGCTTCATTGGTCGCATCACATCCAATACCCCAAATGGTGTCCGTCGGGTACAGAATGATTCCTCCCTGGTAAAGGACTTCCTGAGCTTTTATTATATCCTCGTTCATAGCATTCATTTTATCAGGCAAAGATATAGAGATTTTGGAAAAGTGCATACGCATTTTTTCTACTCTAAAAATTTCAGGATTGGATTTCAATATATTAGCAACAATTTTAAGAGAATAGAAAAAACCATCTGAATTTTACCAAAAAAAACCCTTATCTTTACCAGTCTGCTTTCCTTTTTTACATTGGGAAAACGGCCCCGGACACTACGGAAAGCCTTTGAGGTTAGCTAAAACTGCCTCATCTGAAAGCTGAAAAGAAAAAAAAATAATATATATAATGACTAACAAATGGAATCAGTTAACCCTTACATCCGAACAGACTGTCCAAAAGGAATCCCTCGCGAAAGAGCTGGGGATCAACCCGATATTGGCCCATCTGCTCGTACAGCGAGGGATCAATAATTTTGACCAAGCCAAAAAGTTCTTTCGTCCGCAACTCTCCGACCTGCACGATCCATTTCTGATGAACGACATGGACAAGGCAGTGGCACGGCTGAACACAGCCTTGCAAAGTAAGGAGCACATCCTCATTTACGGCGATTACGACGTTGACGGTACCACCGCGGTATCTTTGGTATACAAATTTTTGCAGCAGTTTTCCTCCAACATCGGATACTACATTCCCGACCGTTACGGAGAAGGCTATGGCATATCCTACAAAGGGATAGACTTTGCAGCAGACAACAATTTCAAGCTCATCATAGCGCTTGACTGCGGCATCAAAGCTGTTGAAAAAATCGAATACGCCAAAGATAAAGGCATCGATTTTATCATTTGCGACCATCATGTACCCGACGACAAACTGCCCGATGCAGTGGCCGTACTGGATGCCAAACGTGTCGATTCCACCTACCCTTACGACCAGTTGTCCGGTTGCGGGGTTGGATTCAAGTTCATGCAGGCGTTCGCCCAAAACAACAACATCAAGTTTTCAGACCTAACCCCTCTGCTTGACCTGGTCGCTGTCAGCATCGCCTCCGATATTGTCCCCATTACGGGAGAAAACCGCATCCTGGCCCATTATGGTCTCAAACAGCTCAACTCGAACCCAAGCGTTGGCCTAAAAGGCATCATCGACATTTGCGGCCTCATGGACAAAGACATTACCATCAGCGACATCGTCTTCAAGATCGGGCCGCGTCTCAATGCTTCAGGACGTATCGAAACCGGAAACGAATCGGTGGAACTACTCACCACAAAAGACCCGGAAGTAGCCAGAAAAAAGAGTGATGAAATAAACCAATACAACCAAACCCGAAAAGACCTGGACAAAAGCATCACCGAACAGGCCAACTCAGCCCTTCAGGCCTGCACCAATCTTTCCGACAGGAAAGGTATCGTCGTTTACAACGAAGAATGGCACAAGGGCGTTATCGGTATCGTAGCCTCCCGGCTCACCGAAGAATACTACCGGCCGGCCATCGTTCTAACCCGTACAGACAATCTGGCCACAGGATCGGCCCGCTCGGTCCCCGGTTTTGACATATACAAAGCCATTGAAAGCTGCCGGGACCTGCTGGAAAATTTTGGCGGACATACCTATGCGGCAGGCCTTTCCATGAAAGTGGAACTGGTACCCGAATTCACCAAACGCTTTGAGGATTATGTAGCGGAGAACATTCTGCCGGAACAGATGATCCCCATGATAGTCATCGACGCAGAAGTGCCATTCAAGGACATCACCGCAAAATTTGTCCGTCAGCTCAAACTTTTCGCCCCTTTCGGCCCGGAAAATTCCAAGCCGACCTTTTGCACCTACGGTGTAAGTGACTTTGGCACCAGCCGTCTCTTCGGCAGGGAACAGAATCACCTGAAACTGGAGCTGGTAGACAAATATTCCCAAAACATTATGAATGGCATCGCATTCTGCAAACCATCCTACTATAGTATGATCAAAAGCAGAAAACAATTCAACATAGCGTATTCCATTGAAGAAAACAATTACAACGGCGGAAGCTACACCCAGCTGCTTATCAAGGATATCAAGACTGAGGGAGACGAATAGCCCTCGATTTTAAGGCTAAATGGCATGAGCATTTACCAGGACATACTGCAAAAGTATTGGGGATATGCCGATTTTCGGGACCTGCAGGAAGACATCATCCATTCGGTTTGCGAAGGACGGGATACACTGGCCCTCATGCCTACGGGTGGAGGAAAATCCATCACCTTTCAGGTACCGGCGCTGGCCATGGAGGGCATCTGCCTGGTGGTCACCCCGCTCATCGCCCTGATGAAAGATCAGGTGGAAAATCTCAAAAGCCGCGAAATCAAGGCGGCAGCCATTTATTCGGGGATGACCCAGAAGGAAATCCTCATCACTTTGGATAATTGTCTGTACGGCAACTATAAGTTCCTGTACGTCTCTCCGGAACGCCTTTCTACGGAAATCTTCATCAGCCGCATCAGGCTAATGAAGGTCAACCTCATAGCCGTCGACGAATCCCATTGCATTTCCCAATGGGGATACGACTTCAGACCTTCGTACCTGAACATCGCAGATATCAGAGAGCTCCTGCCCGACGTACCTGTGCTTGCACTGACCGCTACTGCCACACCAGCAGTAGTGGAAGACATTCAGCAGCGGTTGCATTTCAAAACACCCAATGTCTTTCAGAAAAGTTTTGAACGAAGCAATTTGGCCTATGTCGTCAGACACACCGAAGACAAGCCGAAAATGTTGTTAAATATCCTCGATAAGACCCCCGGAACAGCCGTCATCTATGTACGAAGCCGCAAGGGCACCAAGGAACTTTCCGACATGCTACGCAGTAACGGCATCGCATCCGATTATTTCCACGCAGGACTTACCAACGAACGCAAGGATGAGAAACAGACAGCCTGGAAATCCGGGGCATGCAGGGTCATCGTGGCCACCAATGCCTTTGGAATGGGCATTGACAAGGCCGATGTCCGTCTGGTGGTACACATGGACTTACCCGATTCCATTGAAGCTTATTTTCAGGAAGCCGGACGTGCCGGACGCGACGGGAAGAAAGCCTTTGCTGTGCTGCTTTACCAAAAAGCCGACGCCACCAAATTGAAAAAGCGTATACACGAAAGCTTTCCAGAAAAACAGACCATTCGGAAAGTCTACGAATCTCTGGCCCACTACTATCAAATTGCCGCCGGTACCGGCGCCGGATTTATGCACGCCTTCGACCTGACCGATTTCTGTTCCAAATTCAAATACAACTTCATGCAGGCATACCATGCCCTAAAAATACTTGAACAGGCCGAATACCTTCAGCTTACGGAAGAACTTGACAACCCCTCCAGAGTCTATTTCCTCATCCACAGGGACGACCTGTATCATTTGCGGGTAAACGACGCCAAAAACGACGAATTGCTGCAAACTCTGCTCCGTTCCTACACCGGACTTTTTACAGACTTCGTACCCATTCAGGAAGAAGTGGTGGCTAAAAGGCTCAATACCGACGCAAGAGACATCTATGAACGTTTGCTCAGGCTTTCCAAACTGGGCATCATCCATTACATACCCAGAAAAAAATCCCCTTATATTATCTATCAGGTAGCTCGGGAAGACACCGAAAGAATTGCCCTAAAAAGAGAGGTTTACGAAGACAGACTGGAACGGTACAAGAAACGCATCGGGGCCATCCTTGGCTACGCTAGTGAAAACCAGGTATGCAGAAGCAGGCAACTGCTGCTCTATTTCGGGCAGAAAGACGCACCAAACTGTGGCAAATGCGACGTTTGCCTGGCAAAAAACGAAACCGGACTTTCACACTTCGAATACGAACGCATTGAAGAAAAAATCATCAGCCACCTCAGCGACCAGACCATGCTGCTGGAAACCCTGATTGACAGCCTCGGGGAAAACAGTACCAAAAGCATCAGGGTGTTAAGACACATGCTTGATGCAGGCAAAATCAAACAAAACCCAGACAAAAACACTTTTTTTCTGTAATTTATTTACTTTTTGGTTCTTTTTTCAAAATTATTCGTACTTTTGCCGCACAAACAAGAAACAATGAGACAAAGAGGTTTTGCATACTTTTATTTTTACTTTTACTATCAGGACAGTAAGAGCGGGATTTTATGTGCATAACCAACAGATAAATAAAAGAAACAAAAGGATCCCGCTAAGCAATTGGCGGGATTTTTTTTTAACCATCATCAAAATGAAGAAAGTAGCCATTCAGGGTGTTGCAGGAGCATACCACGACATTGCAGCCAGAGCATTTTTCGAAGGAGAAGACGTTGAAATCATTGATTGCAAAACATTCAAGGATGTATTCAGCGCCATGCGTAAAGACAATTCTATTTTTGGAATCATCGCCATCGAAAACACCATTGCAGGTAGTTTGCTGCAAAACCACAACCTGCTTCGTGAAAACGACACCAGCATCATCGGCGAGTTCAAGCAACGCATCAGTCACTGCCTGGCCGTTTTGCCGGGTCAGAAGACAGAAGACATCACGGAAGTGCACTCACACCCCATCGCCCTGATGCAATGCGGAGACTTTCTGGAAGCCCATCCGGATTGGAAAGTCGTTGAAAGCGAAGACACCGCCCTGAGCGCCAAAGCCATCCGTGAAGGCAGTATTCTTGGCCGGGCAGCCATCTGCAGTGAGCTTGCGGCCAAAATTTACGGGCTCGAAGTTCTGGAAAAAGGCATCGAAACCAACAAACGCAATTTCACCCGCTTCCTGATTCTTTCAGACCGTTGGACAGCAGAACAATACAACAAACCTTCCGAGATTCACAAATCCTCCATCGTTTTCACCACACCCCACGAAGAAGGAGCCCTTTCACAGGTTTTGTCGGTTTTGTCCTATTACCACAACAACCTGACCAAAATCCAGTCCTTGCCCATTGTCGGGCACGAATGGGAATACCTGTTTTTCATCGATCTTACTTTCGATGATTACATGAAGTACAAACAGAGCCTGGATGCCATCAGACCACTGACAAAAAACCTCAGGGTTTTAGGTGAATACCAGATAGGAAGACAACAACTTTAGTTTCTAAAAATTACAGACAATGAAAGAGATCAAACCAGCCGACCGTCTGAACAATGTTTCGGAATACTACTTCTCCAAAAAGTTGAAAGAAGTGGCCGACATGAATGCAGCAGGCAAGAACGTGATAAGTCTGGGTATTGGAAGTCCGGACATGCCTCCTTCCGAAGAGACCGTCAGGATTCTCTCAGAAGATGCAGCCCGTCCCGATGCACACGGATATCAGCCCTTTAGCGGGCTACCCGAACTTCGTCAAGGATTTGCAGACTTTTACGCCCGTTGGTATGGTGTAACCCTCAATCCCAATAACGAGATACAACCGCTCATTGGCTCTAAGGAAGGTGTCATGCACATATCCATGGCGTTTCTCAATCCCGGAGACGGAGTTCTGATTCCCAACCCCGGTTACCCGACCTATGCAGCTGTAAGCAACCTGATGCAGGCAGACATCCATACCTACGACCTGGACGAGAACAACGGCTGGCATCCTGATTTTGAGAAACTGGAAGCCATGGACCTTTCCAACGTGAAGCTGATGTGGGTCAATTATCCCAACATGCCCACCGGTGGAAGAGCCACCAAAGAGCTCTTCGAAAAACTGGTTGATTTCGGGAAACGTCACAGCATCGTCATCTGCAACGACAATCCGTATAGTTTCATTCTGAGCACCAACTACCTGAGCATTTTAAGCATACCGGGAGCCAAGGACATCTGCATCGAACTCAACTCCATGAGCAAATCGCACAATATGCCGGGATGGCGCCTGGGAATGCTTGCCACCAACCCCACTTTCTTAGGATGGATCGTCAAGGTAAAAAGCAACGTGGATTCCGGACAATTCCGTCCCATGCTGAAAGCTGCCGTCAACGCCCTGAAAGCAGGACCCGAATGGTATGAAAGCATCAACAAAATCTATGCAAAGCGCCGCATTCTGGCCGAGGATATCCTTAAGGAACTCGGCTGTACCTGGGATCCCAGACAATCAGGCATGTTCCTGTGGGGGAAAATTCCAGCAACCTGCGCCAGCGCCGCAGCCATGGCCGACAACGTTTTGTACAACGCGAATGTTTTTATAACACCCGGCTTCATTTTCGGCAGCAACGGCGAACGCTATATCCGCGTATCTCTCTGTTGCAAAGACGAAAATCTCGCTGAAGCCTTATTAAGAATCAAGAAATTAAAATAAAAAACAAATATGGAAACAATGGAATTTGAATCAATCTTACTGCCGGGTGTTGACGCAAAACGTCCGATCGTCATCGCAGGCCCTTGCAGTGCGGAAACAGAAGAACAAGTCATGACAACAGCCAAACAGCTGGCTGACAGAGGAATCAAAATATTCAGGGCCGGCATCTGGAAGCCACGCACCAGGCCAGGCGCTTTTGAAGGCGTAGGTTCAGAGGGTCTCAAATGGATGCAAAGGGTTCAAAAAGAACTGGGTATGTACACAGCCACCGAAGTAGCTACCGCCAAACACGTCGCCGAAGCCATCAAATACGGAGTAGACATTCTTTGGATTGGTGCCCGCACCTCAGCCAACCCATTTGCCATGCAGGAAATAGCAGACGCATTGGCTGGCTGCGACAAGCCGGTACTCATCAAAAACCCCGTGAACCCCGACCTCGATCTCTGGATCGGTGCCATCGAACGCCTCTATCAGGCAGGCATCCGCAAGCTGGGGGTCATACACCGCGGTTTCAGTTCCTCGGACAAGAAAATTTACCGCAATGTACCGCAATGGCATATCCCCATCGAATTGCGCAGACGCTATCCCAACCTGCCCATGTTCTGTGATCCGAGCCACATCGGCGGAAAGCGTGAACTGATCGCATCCATCTCGCAACAATCCATGGACATGAATTTCGATGGCCTGATCATCGAATCTCATTGCAATCCGGATGCAGCATGGAGCGACAAGGATCAGCAGGTGACCCCTGACATTCTGGATTACATCCTCAATCTACTTGTTATCCGCGACGGCCAGCAAAGCACAGAAAACCTTTCGGAACTTCGTAAACAAATCGACGAAATTGACGACCAGCTGGTTGAAATCATCGCCAAACGCATGCGCATTGCCAGAGAAATCGGAACATTCAAAAAAGAACACAATATGCAGGTTTTGCAGGCTGCCCGTTACAGTGAAATTCTGGAAGGAAGGATCAACCAGGCCGTTAAGTTTGGAATCGACGGAGACTGCATGCAGAAGATCCTCGAAGCAATACACGAAGAATCGGTCAGACAACAGATAGAGATTATAAACGAAAAATAAGATGAAAATTTTAATAATCGGGGCCGGAAAGATGGGCCGTTTCCTGGCGGATGTGCTGAGCTTTCATCATGAAGTTTGCCTCTACGATGTAGATCCCAGGCAACTGAAGTTCGTGTACAATGCCATTCGTACCACAGATCTGGAAGAAGTCAGAACATTCCAGCCTGAGCTGATGATCAACGCCGTGACCATCAAATACACAATCGAAGCCTTCAGAAAAGTGATACCTTATCTGCCCAAGAATTGCATCTTGTCGGATATTGCATCCGTGAAAACAGGTTTAAAGGACTTCTATGCAGAAAGTGGTTTTCGCTTTGTATCTTCCCATCCCATGTTTGGCCCGACTTTTGCCAGTCTCAGCGATCTGAGCACGCAAAGCGCCATTATCATCTCCGAATCGGATGCACTTGGCAAAGCTTTCTTCAAGGATGTCTACCATTCACTGAAGCTGAATATTTTCGAATACACGTTCGAAAAGCACGACGAAACCACCGCCTATTCCCTCTCCATTCCTTTTGCGTCCACCCTGGTCTTCGGATCGGTGATGCGCCACCAAGAAGCTCCGGGTACCACTTTCAAAAGGCACATGGCCATTGCCCAGGGATTGATGTCCGAAGACGACTACTTACTTCAGGAAATTCTCTTCAACCCCTTTGCCACCGAACAGATTGAAAACATCATGGCCAAACTGGGTGAACTTCACGACATCATCAAGGACAAGGATGCTGAAAAGATGCAGGCGTTTTTAAAGACGGTAAGGAATAATATTTCCTAAAGAATTTTCATTCAAAGAAAAAGGGTCGTTTTATTCAAATAAGACGACCCTTTTCTGTATTTTCTATTGCGAGGGTAATTATGTTTACATGGCCAAAAACGTGATGAAAAGTCTTGCTGTTGGAACGAAACCAAAGAACAACGCAACAACATGACCCCCGACCTACGTTCGACCATCTATTGGAACCCTTCGGTAAAGATAAATCGGGGGAAAAGGCGAAATCAGCTTTTATACAGCCGACGCCTCCGGAAACTATTCCGCAATCCTTGAGGGTGTTTCCGCAAATGGAACGCTGATACATTCTGTAATAAGAATCCAAAGAAAAAACTGATTCAAAAAAAGAAAGAAAATCCACATCCGGCTGAAAAAACGTTCCAGGTAACGTCATTGAGTTGCGTCAAGGATAAGGTTTCATCAATCCTGTAGAGTGTATCTTCTCCCTTTCCGGTACTCCAATGACTGTAGCTGCATTTCAGAAGAAACTGGAGAGATGAACTCAAATCGTAGTGAACCTGCACCACAGGTTCAATGCCATAGCCCTTGGCTTTGTGTGAAAAGCTAACCGGATGTTCTACAGTCTCAATCAAATTCCAGTTCGCATCGGCCCGGTAATCCATCTGAAAATAATTGACCGACAAGGACGAACCTATTTTGCCCGTTTTAGACGTTCTGGCTTCCAGGCTAAAACCGGGACCGTACCAACGAGGTCTGTAGCTACTGTTTAGTCTGGTGGCCCCATCCTTGAGTGGAAAAAGCTGTTTACAAAATTGATACCCAACTTCCGGCATCAGTTGTATATGCTCTCCGGCACGAAAGAGGTAGCCGAAATGTGGATAAGTCTGAATGGTATAGCCTCCACTGCCAGAAACTTCAGAACAAGCGACCCGACTGGCACGATCTTCTCCTTCGTAGTCGCAATCAGTGACTCTGCCACTCAGAACAAGCCCCAAACTCGCAGGCAAAACAACCAGCCAACGGTGACCCACCATCCACTGAATATTCAGATCGGCTTCCACTCCATCCAGTCTTTTCCAGGTAAGCTCAGACAAGACATTGGGATTTTTCCCGTTTGCATTGCCGGCAATAGACCAGCAAAGCGACTGACTTTGTGCATGAAGCGTCAAACCAACACTCTGAGGGCTTAAGGCATTCGGCTTCACGGCTGAAACTGGCCAACAAGCCGACAAACTCAACAAAAAAGTCATGCATATCCTGAATTCAAGACAGTCCTTGATTCCAATCATTTTCACAAGCTCTTATTCCTTTTCACTCTGCTTTTCTTTAATAAGCGCCAGAGTGCCCTTAATCATTTTGACACGACTGACCACATCGGATCCGGCTTTGGGTAATTTTTGAATCGTATTGAGCTCCATTTCTGTCTTCTTCACATCCTTTTGGGTTAAATAGTATTCAGCCAAATTGAGATGAGAATAAGGCGATTTTGGAAAAGTACTCAAACAAGCCTGATAAACCTTAAGTGCATCGCTCTGCCTTTGCAGACGATACAGGAGATTGGAACCAAACTGACTTAGAGCCATATCGGAACAATCGTAAACGGATGATTTATTTTGCAATTCCTTGTTAAAAAAAGCGATTGATTGATCGACCGACCCTGTTGAATGCAAAATTCTACCCATCTCAACATGAATGGAGGGCTTATATTGCGGTATCGTTTTGTTCTTAATACTGAAAAGAAGCTCTTGTGCAAAAACGGCAGGTTGAAAATCGCTTTTGGCATTGATTGCAACAATCACTCCCATCCTGAATTCAGGAATAAGCAAAAGAGCGTGGTCAAAACCTCCGACTTCACCCGACTTGAAAAAAAGCTGCACCCCATTTACCGTTTTGATTTCCCAACCAAGCCCCATATAGGAGTCTTTTTGGTCTGTCCTGAATACAGGAGTCATCATCTGTTTAACTAAATTGGAGGCAAAAACCTGTTTTCCTTTGTACATGCCATTGTTGAGCAACATTGACATCCAGTGGGTTATATCTTCAATCGTCGTATTCAAACCAATACTTCCTGCATGTTCCCCATTGACAGGATAATCTTTTCGAGGAGTAAACCGATATGTAAGCCAGTCGCCAATTTGGTAAGATCTGGCATAAGCAGAACCAAAAATCACTTTAGGGTCGTATGTGGAATGTTTCATATCGAGCGGGTCCAACATAAAATCGGACGCAAAACGTTCAAAGCGCATTTTACTTGCATGAGAAATAAAATCGGCGGCAATATCGAAATTATAAGGAGAACGAACGACTCTGGTTCCAGGTTGGTTAAACTCCGGCTCTTGCATACGAATACTCCAGGTTGTGGCATACAAAGCCGAATCACCCATATCGGGAAAATCCCAGACGACACCATGACGTGGAACGCCGGAACTCTGGGTAAGCAGGTGTTTGAGGGTTATAGTCTGATAAGTATTGCTCTGAAGGGCAAAATACGATAGATATTTGGAAACAGGTTCATCCAGATCGATTTTAAAACGATCTTGCAAAGCCAAGGCCAGGGAAGCGGTAAAGGTTTCGGATATAATACCCGAACAAAAAATAGTGCTATCGGTGAATGGTGCAAAGGTACTGGCATCACTGTAACCCTTGGTCCGGGTGTAAATCTGATCACCAACAACAATACCGACCGCCATTCCTGGAACAGGCACAGAACGATATTTCCGTGCAACAATCGTATCGATCATGGCCCTATCGTTTTCTGTCCATTTTTCGGTCGAACCGTTCTTGCAGCCAGTAGTCTGGATCAGAAGTATAAAAATCAGAAAACGGACGTTTCTTTTAATAAACTGAAATGTATTTGTTTGAGACAACATGAGCCTATTGTATATGTGTAGTTGATGTACGGATAAATGTTGATGCTGTTTGCCCCGGTCGTGTTGGTGACCGGGGCAAAACAGCATACTCCCCTGCGCTATTCCACCTTATTCCAGTATAAATTGTCATAATAAATATAGCCGTCCGTATCAGACTGCCAGTATGTCTGGCTACCGCCACGGAAAGTATGGAAGGTTATTTCCTTGACCAACCTCTTTGCATCATTGGTGACCCAACGAATATTTTTTGACAGGACGGTCGTTCCGTTCACTTTCATTTCAACATTGCCATCCGTATTGCTAGCCGTATTCAGCCTCACCCACAAATGTACAGTGTACCAGGTTCCTTTTGTAAGACTTCCGCTGGATGGGTAGCTCTTACTAAAAGTATCACCATATTCCGTTGGCTGATCCTTGTAATACACATATGGCTGAAGAAAGACCCTACTACCAGTATTGTACCACATAACACGCAACGTACCGCCATTTCCGTCCCATCCCGGATCGCCTCCTGTATTTCCATCGCCAATATGAAAACCAAAGCCGACTTTTCCACCTGTACTCCAGTCAAACTGACTGTGGAATTTTACATCCCAATCCATTTCATAGCTGGTACCATCGGAAACATCAATGTTGACGATCAAACCGCAAGCAGAAGAAAGTGCATTCTTAAGCAGCGTCACACGACATGTGCCGTTGGAATTATAGGCACGGCTTTCATTCCAGGAACCACTTGTCGTACTGATATTGCCAAAATCGGAAACCGCTTCACTATAAGTGTAGGTATCGGTTGAGCGATTGTCCCAGTTAACAGTATGATTGCTGTAAATGGAACGAGCATCTGTAACAGCATCCTGGTCAATCACAGCATCATCAATGCCCAGATCCTTTTCACAAGCTGTCAGTCCCAAAAGAACACTAAAAAAGAAGAAGCCCTTAAGAGGGGTTTTCAAGTAATGTTTTTTCATAATGAATTAATTAGGTTAAGGTTTGTAGAAACAGTCCTGTCCTTCTATTATCTAACAAGACTTTATTTAAATTTAGCTAGCTAACATTCAATGCATTATAATACAGTACTATTTTATTTCCGGCCTATATTCCAACTACAATCATTTAATTATGATTAATTTTTTGCCGAATATAGATCAAAAAAAGTCATCCATTTTTAGAAGTGATAAAATGGTGGATTCAAATGAAATTTATCTGCAATGAACAGTCAGTAAATTAGATATTTACAATTAATTCACTTTGTTAAAATAGTGGTAAGAAGATTAGTTTCAGGTATGAAATGGAGTAATCTCCCGAAGCAGGGTTATCTCAAACTGAATAGAGGAACATAGAAGGTATTATTGTAAAAAATGTGGTAATGGAGAGTTACTCTTTAAGCCGTAAGAAAGATTTAGAGAAAGAGGTGACCAGACTGATTTTCCCTATTTCAGCTGCCATTTCCGAAAAGGAAGAATAGTAGCTGCCAGCGATTTCCCGGGTCTGGCTCAGACACCATAGATCAACCACTGCATCCTTCATACCTTGCAGGGCATTTCGTTTAAGAAGTGCATCGTAAGAAATCAGACAGTTCCCATAACGGCTTCTCATCGTCTGCCGAACTTCGGAACTGTCGGTTGCCAGATAGAATTTAGCAGTGGGAAATACGGCCCTTTTTTCATCCATAAAGCGGAAATAATCGGCAATGCTGTTTTCCAGGACGGCCCGACGATTATCTCCCCGGCGTATATGGATGCCATAGGTCCGTTCACCAAACTGAGACTGAAGGATTCTGACCTGTTCCATGATTTCAGGTACAGGCACAAAAAGCTCATTGATAGGATAATGTCCAGACAAAGAATATCCGGAAGCAAGGTAAACACGTCCCCGGAGACTCTCAGCCAGCGTATCGTCCAAACGTTTAGAGCTCCCCATCAACTGGCTGTCAAACATCCGGGCACGGATTTTTCCAGGCAGATAAAAATTGTACATCCTATCCGGATACAGATAAAATCTGGATGCAGTAAGTGGAAAAACAGAAAGCCCATCCACACGGATAGGCTCAAAAAGGTCTTTGAAAGAGGCCAGGCATTCGTTGCTTTTTTTCCAGTAGATATCGATGGGACACCCCATGGCCTTTGCCAGATGCACTCCCGACGCCATCGCACGCATCCGGTTGCACAATCCGCCAAGCGGAACAAAGGTCATAGAGTTTACTTTCATCGAAACGGTTCTTTTTCTGAGCCTTCATGTTCATTTTTACGAAGTAAAGATACCGAAAACCCGGAATTTGGCAAGATGATTTTTTTAAACGATACCGTTGGGCTCTGGCAGCTCAACGGTATCTTAAAGTCTGTATGAAAAACAGACCAGATGCTGACTTTTCATTCCAACCAAACACCAAACAAGTCAACAGCCGGTTGCTTAACAGACAGACCTGAACCAGTGGATATCTCTATAAAATCAATCTTCTGTAAGTCCAGTAGAATCGTTTTTTCCGGTTTTCTATAATCAGGCATAAAGCCTGGATATTGCATTGGCCTTAAAATTGTCACCGTTTGCTGCAAATTAGCAATGGGGATATGGATCAATGCATTATTGGTAACTTTTACGGTTGTCTTGTAGGTAAATCCATCCGTGGTGATAAAACCTATCTGCAAGGAATCTATTCCATGCAACTGCCCAAATTTTGCGCAGAGTTGGCTGCACTTTGCCAGCTTGTCCCGCCTCCCATTCACTTTTTCGTGTATGTATGACCGAAGCAAAAACTCCCCCTTGGGATTCATTTCATTGACAGTAAAAGAAAGGGCCTTTTCCGTCGGATAACTGCCCACGGATTCACGAATCAGCCCAAAGCCACCTTTAACAGCATAGACTTCCGCCTTGTTTTCATCCATTCGGGCATCAAAAAGGACAAGTACCTGTTGGTCGGAGGCCACATGAACCGACCAACAATCGGTGGAATAATAATCCCATTTGCTGGGATCACCTTCGTGATTGCCAGGGAAGGTAAAACATTTGTCACCCTTATAGACGGTGATCCAATAATCTGTTATACCTTCTTCAAGCATGCCGGCAGGAATGCTTGCCTGATAATCATACCCACCAGCGTGCTTCATCGGAACAACACTAAAAGGCTGATATTCTTGACCTTTGGAACGAACAAACAAGCAAACAGAATCCGGAAAAGAGGGGCCGATAATCTTGGCCTGAATGGCTTGTGCCTTGCCGGAGGAAACGGAAACTGCCGGCCGATGAAGCAATTTAAAGGCATTGACCTGACGATGCGGGGCAACAAATTCGTTTAATGTTATCTGTTTATAAGCCGACTGAGGAGTCCATATACGGTTTTCAACCCCTTTACGAACCAATAAATAGGTACCGGGGGTTACAGTCATTGTTGCCTGTACCGCTTCTCCTTTATGTTGATTGCCGGAATTGATGCCTTTGAACGAAAATTGATCTCCTAAATTGGGCAAGCGGATAACCATAGGCCATTCGTTCCACAAAACAGTTGCGACCTCCTTTTTCATGGAATTTGAGCCAAACGGATCTTCTATCCAAACAGCATCGGGCATAACTTCCAAACGCCAGATGCCATCGCCCAATTTGTCCAAAAAATAAGCTCCGGTGCCCTCATAATTGATAACAGGAGAGCTTCCGCATCCGGCAATTTCAGACAACGATTTCAAATCTTTGGGACATGTGCGCGTCGTGTTTGAATAAAAGAAAGCAGTGCTTGTACTCATCTCACTCAATTTTTCATTATAGCTTACATGAAAGGCATCAAAAAGAGTGTCAACGGGATATGCTCCAAAATCTTTAAAACGAGGAATCCGTTTAACCACTTCTGCTGCAATTTTCATACTGATGGCTTTACCTGGTGTATAAGCTAGGTTCAGATAATGTGTCTGATAGTCGGTATTTGCCCAGGCTATTTCTATCGGATCGTAGGAAAACTGAGTAATCCACTGAAAACCTGAAGTACGGAAGGTACGTGCAATAGCCGGATAGATATACGGATCCGCCACATCTGGTGCATCAAACTCATAGATAATACGCGCTTTTTCCTTAAAATGTCTTATTGAATCAAACGGAAGAGGGTATTTGTCGACTGTAAGGAGAAAATTTTCTTTTCTAGTATGTCCTGCAACCAAACCGGAAGGATACCATTGAAAGGTTAGTCCATCAATATTCGCATCACAAAAAGCTTGTGTTTTGTCGAAATTGATGCTGGCATTGTAAAAAACAGGTTTCTTACAACCTGTTGAACGGATGGCACCAACCAGACGGTTGACATAGGACTTTGTTTCTTCGTTAGAAACAGGATGATACGGCTCGTTGCTGATTTCAACACCGACCAAATCCGGTTCTTCCTTATTTGCTTTCCCCGTGTATGGATTGATGTGATCCATAAATTGTGTGATATACCGCTCGTGTGCCCTAATGGCTTCTTCGTTACCGGCAATCTCACCCTTTCCCCATTTGGAGGAAAAACCGCCAGGCTCATCTTGTTCCGGATAGCCGTTACCCCAGTAGGCAATGGGTGTAAACAACACTTTTATATTTCGTTCTTTTAGCTTGAAAACCAGATAATCAAGCAAATCCAGATGTTGGTTTTCCAACAAGTTTCCCAAGGTATCGGAAACCTCCACATCCCAAACATGTATGCGGTAGGCATTGAAACCAAGGCGTGCAAAATGGTACACATCCTTGTCTATCGCCTCTTTAGGGTTAACACCTAAAAACTTATGCATTCGGAAAGCATGGGCAAAAGGTAGTGTATAGTTCACACCAAAGAACGCAGCTTCTTTTCCACTGGCATCTCTCAAAACTCCGTTACGATCTACACTATAAGTCTGGGCCTGAACGCTTACGTATAGCAAACTAAAAATCAGGGTCAAGACATGGTAAGCTGAAAATAAAGATCTTTTTTTCATCCTATTCGATTTTTACTTAGGTTCTAGTATTAGTACATCACTCTTCACCCCATTTCCATTGGCGGAGATCTTTATTGGTGAACGGCTGTTGCCAATGCGGAGCAATATCGCAGCGACACCGGCATCTGCTGAAACAATGGTATCACCGATTATCTCTGCATCGCCTTCCAAAATGCCAAACCGGACGAGAAGCCCATTCTGATGGGTCGTTGTTCCATTCTTATCTACAACATTGGCATAGACAAAAAGCAGATCATTGCATCCTGCCTGAGGATCTTTTCCGTTATAAGGACAAGAAAGTTGTAATTTTTCCGGTTCCAGCGCTGTTTGTATTTCACGGCGAATTACTTCCTTTTTATTGATATAACCAACAGCCTCAACCTTTCCTGGAGTCAGGCAATCAACATTGAAAGAAAACGGGGGATGATTTAAGTTGGTGGAAAATTCATCTTTATCGGGCCAATGGCGTGCAATCAGTTTTCCATCAACATAAAGTTCCACCTCCTCGCAATTACTGAACACCCGTACGCCTTTCGAACGACCAACGGTCCACTCCGAGGCTATGAATAGAACCGGTCGTTCAAAAGCGGAACGCTGACTTTGAAAAAAATAGCAGGCATATTTGGGCAGACGAAAGATATCCATCAAGCCGGATTGTTCCAAATCATCGCTATATCCACGGTTATAGTCAAACATGGCCCAATAACCATCTGCAAATGCGTGCGTTGAAAGGTTGTCATTGTGGGCTTCCTGCACATTGCGGGCTTGCTGCAACAATCTTGTTTCACCCGAATTCCGGGCTTGCCTACTACTTCTTTCTTCACTTTTCAGATCAGACCAGGCCGTTTGATTGAATCCGGCATTTTGAGCATAATACTCCCAATCACCATATTCGGATACAATTAAGGGCTTTGAATAGTCCAGGTCGTGACGGTGCTGGCGAGCCTGAATAAAAACATCGTAGTCTCCTTTAATCCATCCGGCAGAATAACAGTCGTTAAACGGATATTCCTCATGAGCAATCCGATGTGCACGTTTCATAAAACGTTCCGGCATGGGCGCTTCATTTATGGATAATTCCCACGTCAGGACGCTGGGATGGTTTCTGTCTCGCCGGATCAATTGCCTGCACGAAGACAATGTCTGTTCAGCAAATTGATCGTCACCAAAGTATTGCCAGCCAAGAACGGCATCCATCACCATAATACCCAATTCATCACAAGCATCCAGAAAAGCAGGAGATGGCGGATAGTGGGAACAACGCACATAATCAAAACCAGCCTGTTTGATCAGATAAGCATCACGATACTGCGCATTATCAGACAAGGCATAACCCACATAAGGATATTCCTGATGACGGTTCACGCCTCGTAAGAATGTTTTTTGTCCATTTAACCATAATCCTTCCTTGGTTATGCTTATAGCGCGGATACCAACACGAACCTGGGTTTGGTCGGTCTGCCTGCCATTTGTCAGCAGCCGAACCTTCAAGGTGTATAGATTGGGCGAAGAGACAGACCAGAGTTTTGGATTATTCAATATCTCACTGCCATTGAGTATGATTGTGCTGTCTTTGGTCAATTTTTTCTTTTCTGATCGAAAGCTCAGTATGGAAACATTTCTGTCATCACAAAATGTATAGACAGCCTGAACAGTGACTTCATCCGATAAGCTGTTACGTACATGCAAAGATGCCTCCAATTTCGCCTTTTGTGAGGAAATGTTGTCCGCATGAAAAAAAACGCCTCCGCCATTCTTTTCATTTTCCGAATTGGCATCCGTAATGTACACAGGAGCTTTGTTGACTAAACGCACATTACGGTATAACCCGCCATAGGTGTTAAAATCAAGATCTTTTAAAGGCTTGGGGCCGGTGAGAGCATTGTCTTCATTGTTCAACCGTACGGCCAGCACATTTTTTTTATTCCAGTATACGAAGCGGGAGATGTCGATATTGAAAGGAAGATAGCCTCCGATATGGGATTTCACTTTGTGCCCGTTTAACCAGATATCCGCATCATTCATGGCCGCCTCAAACTCCAAAAACAGACGACGTCCTTTTAAAGAATCAGCAAGGACAAAAGATTTTCTATACCAGCACTCACCTTGCCATTGGTCATTTACGATAACCGGTTCTATACGCGGAGTATGTGGTAACGTAACAGATAGCCATTTTGAGTCGTCAAAAGTTTCCAGACTGTAAGAGTTTGAAATCGGCTCCGCAACAGAATCACAACGAAAAAACTGCCATTCATCATTAAAAAGAGAGGATGTTTCAATTATTTTATTTTCATGACAAGCCGAAAATAAAACAACTGACAATGCAAATAGAAGATGCCTTTTAAGCATAATGTTGGTATTATTTAAACTACTATAAAAAGAGTGCCTTCCATGCAAATCTAAATATTCTTGGATTATACCATAGAAGGCACCCATAAAAGCAACTATTGAAAAAAACCTGTCAAAAACCTACAAATAAACTAAATGCCCGATGTGCATTTAGTTTATTTGATTTATACAGCTATTCAGTATAGGCTGAACTAAAATCCGGATAATTGTTCATAACATAGTTGGGCGTCGGCCAATAATAGGATCCTATGGTTTTATTGTACTGACTCATGTAATCAGATGTCCAATGTCCCATTCTGCGAAGATCCATCTTACGGGTTCCTTCAAAGAACAATTCATGTCCTCTTTCCATAAAGATAGCCTCACGGAATTCGGATTTGCCAGCCGTTTTTGCAGAAGAAAGATTGGACAGTCCTGCACGACGACGTACCTGATCAACATATCCTACAGCTTCAGTTGTTGGTCCGCTGATTTCATTGATGGCCTCTGCCAACATAAGCAAAACATCGGCATAACGGCAGAAAACAATGTCATTGCCTTGCAAGGAATTGTCGTTTCCTCCCAATGCCGTATATTTATTGATGACGGCACCTCTTAAATTGGTCCTGTCCATAGTTGTTCCGCTCTTTGAAGTGTACGAAGGAATGATGGTGTTCAATCGCTTGTCACCAGCTTCAAAGGTGTCATAAAATTTCCAGGATATAGCGTAAACGCCACCATTGCTTGATCCCCAACTACTGGTATTTTTGTTGATAGAACAGCTGCTTGGTATACAATAGAAAGACAAGGCATTGAAATCATTAATACCATTGTTTTGACAAGTGACAGCCCAAATAGTTTCCGAGTTTTGTTCGGTAGCCTCCGCAAAAAGACTGGCATAGTCACTGACCAATGAATATTTTTTCAAAGCCAGAATTTCCCGGCCAACACTTTCCGCATTGATGAAATCCTTTTCATTCAAATAAGTCCGCATCAAATAGGTCAACGCTGCTCCTTTGTTAAAACGGCCGTAATCTTCAGCGTCTTCGGGCAATTTATCGGCGGCATATCTCAGATCGGAAACAATACCGGCTACAAACTCTGCACGGGTAGGACGTACCATCGCTGCTACCGCGTCAGCATCATTCACTTTTGAGCCGTCAAGGACTACAGGAACCGGACCATATAAATTTAGCAGGTAGTACATGTTGACCCCTCTGGCCATTTTGGCTTCTGCCACATATTCGGTTTTTACATTATCCTCCAAAACTTTTGCATTCTCCAGATCGTAAATAATCTTGGAATCACGGGTAACAAACCTGACTTTTTCGAAATGATTATTCCCAGCCGTTTGTGCAGCCATGGAGGAAAAATCGCCGGAACTGGTGATCGCCCAATGCCCTCCCCAATCATTAAATGAAGGCATCTCATCGGAACAAAGGTCAAAACATTCCAGATATCCCATTTCTGGGGAAGCCCAGGAATATTCCCAGGTAGAGCCAAAGGTAAAACCCCAATTGGCAAAATATGGAACATATGCCTCAAGCATATATTGTTTGTATTCTTTTGCTGTGGATGGGAATGTCCCAGTGGTCAATGTTCCATAAAACTCTGGTTCAAAATCGCTGGTACAGCCTGCCAGAAAAAATACCGGAAAACACAATATGATTAATAGTTTTTTCATTATACTAAGATTTTTAGATGGTTAAAACGGAACATTTACGCCTAAAGAAAAAGTTCTGGCCATTGGGTAGGGTGCGGATGCCCCTTTTACCGATGGATCATTCACTTCAGGATCAACAATCGAATAATTGGTAATAATGAAAGGATTTTGAACATCCACATAGAGACGTAGGTGATCTACATACTTCTTGACAAATGGCTGATTAAAAGTATAGCCCAATGTTATATTGCGGCAACGCAAAAAATCCTTGCTCTCCAAACCGATGTCACTACGTGCATCCAAACCTAAGGTCGTTTCGCTATATGCAGCTCCTGGCAATGTACCAGAAGTGTTTACTGTGCTCCATGCCTTCAACACCTCGGCAACAGCTCCGTTGGCATTGCCTCCTGCAAAAGTGCGGGCATTGGCCCAGCCAAAACTGTTGTTGAAACCCCATGCACCCAATTGTGCGTAGAGAAATACAGAAAAATCGAAATTTTTATAGATAAAATCATTACCAAAGCCCAGAACAACATTTGGCGTACCGCGGTATTTTTTCACATCTTTATAGTCAAGAACGCCATCTCCGTTGCCATCTACAAATTTAGGGCATCCCGGTACTGAAGCTTTTGCCGGTTGCCATGCTGAAGGGGTTTCTCCAACCTGCAATATTCCATCTGTCGGATAAACGTACACATCAGTCACACCATCAGTCACTCCTATATATTTTGACAGGCTTGCGTTTGCAAAACGTTCTTTCCACGCATTATAATAGTGTGATACATTGATAATGGTATTCCACTGGAATGCCTTTGCTGCAATATTGACGGTTTTCAGGCTTAATTCATATCCGGAATTGACACATTTCCCACCATTTTCATAAGCGGTAGGAAGCATAGCCAATTGATCCGTTGCACGCGTTGTCAATAAATTGGTAATCTCATTCCGGAAAACATCAACAGCTCCGGAAATCCTACTGTTGAAAAAACCGAAATCCAAGCCGATGTTTGTATTCAAAGTTTTTTGCCATGCCAGTTCCGGTTGATCGATAGATGATAGATAATAAGGAGTATAGGTCGTACCACCTTGATTTAGATAGAACAGACCACTCGCAGAATATTGACCATAAGCAACAGATCCGATAGCCATACCGGTGATACCAGCACTGGCCCTTATTTTCAACAGGTCAATATTGCTGAAATTACTCAGGAAATCTTCTTTATTGATTTTCCAGCCCAAGGATGCAGAAGGAAATCCTGCGTACTTGTTACCGGTAAAGAATTTGTCAATACCATCCAATCTATAGGATAGTGAAAGCAAATATTTGTCCAAAGCATTAAAGTTCAAACGGGTAAAGTAAGAACGTCGTTTTTCAAAATATTTATAAGAAGTCATCTGCTGCATCGTTGGAGCAGACCCCATGTTGTAGGTTTGGGCAGCATCAAGCATACCCATTGCGTACATGCCGCTTCCATCGCCGTCCGTATGATATTCTCCGAGTCCTGCAACGGCATCGAAGTCAATGATATTGAGTTTCTTGTTAAAGGCAACAGTCGCTTCAAATGTCTGGTTCTGACGCTTATCGTTGGTAATCGTACCTCTTGACTGATACAGTTGAGCAAAGAATATTCCTGAGGGGATATATTCGTTACGTCCGGAAGTTTCATAGTTATTACCATATAGAATTTTGGCGGTCAACATCTTTGGAATAATATTGACATTCAGAGAGAAGGTTGAGAACACGCTGGAATTAAACGATTTATCCTGTATCGACAACAAAGAAACAGGATTTCCTGCCGTTCCCGACAAGGTATAGTCTCCGTTTGCATCTTTAATAGATAAGTAAGTCGGATAGCTAATGGCAGCTTGCAAAGCACCATAATTCTGAGAACCGGAACCTGAGTTTTGGGTTCCGGTCTGACCATTGCTGTAATTGCTTCTGGATGCAGTTACAAAAGAACTGAAACTGAGGTATTTGTTAAAATCAAACGTCAGGTTCATGGTTCCCATATAACGCTTAAAGTCTGATTGCTTGACAGTACCAATCTGATCATACACAGAACCGGAAAAATAGTATTTTACCTTATCTGTAGCTCCGCTGATATTCACATTATGGTTATTGATGCTACCATCACGGGTCACAGCTCCAATCCAGTCTGTACCAGAACCAGCGTTGCTGATATCGGAATCCGAAAAATACGGAGTGTATCCAGTTGCAGTATTTGCACCGAACGGAGCCATTGAATTGTTGGACAAATAATAATCCTTGGCATACTCATTAAAAGCAGTCATATATTGTGCAGGGCTCATAGCCTCCATATAAGGCATGTTTTTGATAACGGAATAACTTCCATCATACGTAACCTTTGGCTTTCCTTGCTTTCCTGACTTAGTGGTGATTAAAATAACACCATTGGCTGCAGCCACACCGTAGATGGAAGCACTTGCATCTTTCAGAATTTCAACCGATTCAATATCGGATGGATTTATGTTACCTATTCCGCCTCTGCTTACATTCACCTGTCCAATACCTGAATTCGAGCTTTCCAAACTGTTTGTCGGCATTACAACCCCATCCACAACAACCAACGGGTCACCACTACCACGCACGGATAGGTTAACCAAACCACCCGGTTCAGCACTAGCCTGTGTCGCCTGCAAACCGGCAGCACGTCCGAACAGCAATTGGTTAATGCTTGAATTGGCAGCATTGGGCACATCGGAAGGGTTGACGGAAGAAATGGATGTTGTCAGATTGGAACGGGTTACCGTTCCGTAACCAACCACCACTACTTCATTCAAACCGACATTAGACGATTCGCTAAGTGTAACATTCAGTACATTTTGATTGCCTGCTTGCATTTCCGTCGTTTGCATTCCCACAAACGAAAAAATCAGCGTTGTATTTGGAGCAACTTTTGAGAAGCTATAGTTTCCATTTGCATCGGTTATGGCGATTTGCCCTGTACCCTTAACCTTAACGGTAACACCAGGCAGAACTTCACCATTCTTGTCAAGAACTTTTCCAGTCAGTTTTCCATGTGGAGTGTTATTCTCCTGTTTTGAAGCAATAGCATCTCCGGTTGATTTTTGTGCATTGGAAATAGACGATACCACGAACAGGGATATCACTAAAAGCACTTTTGGGATAGAGATGTGTTCTTTCATGTGTATTATAAATTTCATGTTAGTATTTTTTAGTTTAGTTTAATGACGTTACATATTAGATATCTTCCATACTGCGATTTCAGAACAGGACAGTTCCTTTTTCCTATATTCTTACCTCCTATCTTTTAGTTAATACATAGACTACGATGCTGTCCGTTCCTGGACAAGTTCAGGAGATATTCAGCATTCAAATATGCCTATTGCCCGAAGCCCAAAAAAGCAGATAAAGTAGGATTATTAACACAAATCAGACACGAAGAAAAGAAAATGAAAAAATCATGACAGATATCAGACATCAACCTCTGCAAGCCCTCTTTTGAGGGTAAAAAATAAGCGTAGAATTCCTGTTTTAGGAGGATAGGTGTAGATACAAAAAAAGGAACCGTTCCGTATTGGAAACGTGTTACCCTTTTGCGTTAAATTCAGAAGCTAAAATGTCGTACTTTCCATGTATTGTTTTGGCGTTTTTCCATATTTTTCCGAGAAACATTTGGAAAAATAAGAAGAATTGGAAAAGCCAATTAAATACATAACTTCCGTTACGGTAAATTTCTTTTGAGCCAACAATTTGGCTGCCGTCTTTAAACGGATGGATTTAATGTAATCAACAGCCGTATGTCCGGTCAACATCTTAATCCGGCGATAAATCTGTTTGGAACTATAGCCTGAAATGTCCGCCAGTTTCTGCACATTTAAATCAAGATTGGCCAGATTGCTTTCAATGATTTCTGTGATACTGGTTAAAAATTTCTCATCCTGGGACTCTATAGTCACTTCTTTCTCCTGCACAATGGCTTCCTGGCGAAGTTTACTGACGAGTAGCTTTTTACTCTGTACAATTTTCTCAATGCGCAGCATCAGCTGATTGATGTCGAAAGGCTTTGAAATAAAGGCTTCAATTCCTAAGGAGAAAGCATCTGTTTCCGTTTTGTTGTCGTCCTTGGCGGTCAGTATAATAATGGGTATGGTGGCGGTATAAATATTCTGCTTCAACAACCGACTCATTTCAATGCCATCCATCACAGGCATCATGATGTCTGCAACAATCACATCCGGCTGACATTTCCCGGCCATCTCCAACCCCATCTTGCCGTTATGGGCAACGGTACAATTGGCATTTTTGAGGTTCTCTGCGAGGAAATGAGCAATTTCAATATTGTCTTCAACAATCAGCACCTTGATCTTGTGGATGTCCTCGTCATTTTCTTCATCGGTTGCTTCCAATAAAGGCTGATCATCCTTATTCACAACCGGCAATGTTACCAGAACAGAAGTACCTTGTCCCTCTTCCGAAGTAATCTCAACTTGTCCGTGATGCAACTCCACATAGTTTTTCACGAGCGAAAGCCCAATGCCGGAACCATCTTTATTCATGGAAAGATTGCCCTGCGACTGGTAATAGCGCTCCAACACATGTTTTATTTCTTTTTGAGGGATGCCGATTCCTGTATCTGAAACACAAATACATAAGGAATAATCCACATCGTTGTCTTTTGCAACCTGCTTAAGTTCAACACGAATTATCCCATCTGCTTTCGTAAACTTATAGGCGTTTGAAATCAAATTATTGACCACAGACTCAATCTTCAGCACATCGACACTCATGCACAGCTGGTCAAAATCGGAATGAAACTCAAGACGGATGTTTTTCATTTTCATTGCATCCTCATGCATATTGATAATGCTTTTTACAAATTCAACCATTTCCAGACGGGATAAATGGAGCTCTTTGTCCACAGGATTGGTGTCTTTAAAGTCGATGATTTGATGTATAAGAGTATTTAACCTCATGGCATTCTGATGTATGACTTGCAACTGACTTTTTACCTGGGGGGCTTTTGTTTCAGAAAGCAGTTTACTTACAGGGCTGATAATCAAACTAAGCGGTGTTTTTAGTTCATGGGATATATTGGTCAGAAAATCCATTTTCATATTGGAAAGTTCCAACGTCTTTTCTCTTTCGATATGTTCAATACGCAACCTACTTTTTATACGGAAATAGTTGATCACCCATAAACATGTTCCAAGAACCAGAACCAAATACAGGAATTTTGCAAATCCGCAAGCATACCAAGGAGCATCAACCATGATTGACAACCGATAGGAAGACTGGGTAAACTGATTCTTATCGTCTACACCCCGAATGCAAAGCGTATAATCGCCCGGTAGCAAGCTGGAATAGGAAATACGCGATGAATGCGCCTCCATATTTTTCCATTCGTCCTCCAAACCTTCCAACCGATAAACATAATGGACATTAACGGACGGGCCACATTCCACATTCATGAACCCAAAAGAAAGGTTATTTTGATCGTGTTTCAGGTAAATCTCTTTTGTATAGGCGGGATTACACTCCAAAATGACAGAACCGCCATATTCTTCCCCTGTACACAGGGGCTTGTCATTCAAATAAACGGCTGTCAGCACAACAGGATAATTCAACACTCTTTCTTTTAATAACTGGTCTGGCGAAAAACAAATGTATTGATCAATACCTCCAACCAGCATTTTTTTATTTTGCTTATTCCAGAAAATGCAATTCAGTTGGGAACTTTTGATGTTGAAATTTCTAAGAACAGAGGTTTTCTTATCAAAAACAAAGATCCCGTCTGAAACAACCAACCATATTCTGTTACCTTCCTGAGTCATGTCCAGAATCTCCTTATCCTGCAAACGCACATCCTCATACACCTTTATGGCGTTTGTACGGGGATTGATGCTACACAATGCACCGGGCATTCCCACCCATGTAAAGCCTTCCGTATCGCAGAGAATGGCGCCGACGGCTTTGTCAGGAAGCCCATTTTTACTTTGTTTCTGAGAATAATAGACGGTCCGACCGTTTTTGTACGTCTATTTTGTTTAGACCTCCCCCTCTTGTTTTCGGGGTCACCCAAACATTTCCGTCCTTATCCACAGATGCAGCCAATAGCCCGTTGCTTACAAGCCCATTTCTGCCAGGATGCCTGTAATAATTTCTTTCCGCCAGATATGTTTTGTTTTCACCATTGGCCAGCAACTTTTTTTATTGACAACAAAGACACCGCCCATATAAGATGTGATCCAAAGGTTGTCCTGCCTATCCTGATTTATTTTATAGGCCCAATTGGCATTTCTCATGTAGGAGGAATCCTTGATGATGTAGTTCTCAAACCGGGCTCTCCTGTAATCAAAGCGATTGATTCCACCATCCGTAGCCACCCATAAATCGCCATCGTGATCTTCATAGACAGAGCGGACACGATTGTGGGAAATGAAATACGGGCTGTCTTTCATCTTGTACCAGGAGTATTGATGCGTTTGAGGATTATACCTTCCAAGACCGTTGGTACCTCCAAACCAATGATTATCATGGGAATCAAAGAATATACAAACAATGCTGTTTCCTTCATCCGATTTCATAAGATCTTCCCAGCGATAGGTCTGAAAATTCTGTTGGTTTTGCAACAACGAAATGCCACGGTCCGTTCCAAGCCAGATTTTCTTTCCCTTGTCTTCAAATATGCTCCAAATAACGTTGTTGACGAGAGAATTGTCTTTTTGCGAGCTGTGACCGACATACTCATATTTATCCGAAACAGAATCATAAATATACAGGCCATTATCCGTTCCAAGCCAAACGCTTCCGTTGCTTTGTACCAGAATTGTTTTAATGGAATTATTTGACAGAGCTGATTTTGTGTCAAATTTCTTTTGCCTGAAATCATATCTTAACAGTTCACCTTCAAGACCAATCCAAAGCCAATCCTTATGGGCATCCATAGCCATGGATATGATTAAAGAAGACCGAGCCGCATTGATCGGTATGGGAATAAAAGAATAGGTATTTTCGGAATGCCGGTATCGGTAAAAACCCTTATAGCTGCTGATCAGGAACGTCCCTTTCTGATACTCGGCAATAGAATAGACCGGTAATAAAGGAATTTGCTTAACTATTTTCGACGTCTTTGTCTTTGTATCAAACCTGACCAATCCGTTCATGGTACCCAACAGCACCGTATGTTTGTCCTGCCAGGCCATAGAGCGTATGTCAAAAGACGTCGTGCCATCCATCAACGCATAGGTATTATTCTTGATGTCGAATAAGACAAGTCCACCTTTTATCCCTACATAATAATGTTCAGCATCGATTCTTAAAAAGCAGTTTGTCGATTTATCCGCCAGATCCTGTCCATCCGCAAAATGACATTTTTGAAGGGAAGATTCATTGTAAATAGACAGTCCATTATTGGTGCCAACCCAAACAAGGCCCAAATCATCCTGGAAAAAGCTCAGAATCGTCTCTTGCTTGTTGATATTATCAAATGCACGGTATTGCCGGGTTACCCCATACGAAACAAAACAAAAATAAAACAGGAAGTATATGCAAATTTTGTGTTTCATGGTGCAAATGTAGATTGTCGTATAAGGATTTGCGAAGATAGAATATATTTTGATTTTTTATATTCCGATCCCATAAAATTACGCATAATACAGGTGGCTATAGCCCTTAATTTTATGAGATAAATACGCCTATTTTAATTTCATAAACCAAACGAAAAGGCGAATTTTTATATCTTTTTCACCTACCTGGCTGCGCTCGATCCTTCGGTCATAGACACAGCAAACCGTCAAATAAATAGACCTGCAAATAAAAAATAAGAAATAGACTTTGGTTTTATACCGTTTAAAGGATTTTATAACAGAGTTTTCAACAGTCTAAAAAAGCTTTAAACTGAGAATTTAATGAAATGTTGTTTATATATTAAACAAAATATAAGATTTTTGAAATATTTCAGAATTTTTTATTAAAACACTATGATAAATGCTTTCATAGCATATTGACTTCTACTGAAAAAGGTTTACAGTTTTCGTTTTTAATTCCTAATACTGTTTACAGTCAGTGCTCCTTATTACTGAAAGACTTT